>JADMIO011419529.1_pt1 | contig 35859 bp, 23 predicted proteins | sample 8958161 | NCBI WGS metagenome assembly JADMIO01 (sample SAMN16585339, study PRJNA669376) | soil metagenome | isolation source: Crop rotation soil | place: USA: Cullars Rotation, Alabama | collected 2011
CGCGACAACTTGTCCACGTGGAATTCTAAGCTTAGGATCCCAATGTGCTGGAAAGACCTGGGTTCGGCAGCGTCGCGCGTAAGGTGACTTGTCCGGTTTCGGTCTGCACTGAGTTGTCGACAAACGTCAGTTGTCCAAACACTCCGTCCTCGGGTGAATCCGGCAATCGGACCTCAGCCCTGAGATTGCCCGCGCGCATTTGATCCTGGACGAGGCTCAGGTTGTTTTGCGAGATTGTGAAGTCCGCGTAGATCGGATCGAGACGTTCGATCACGAGCAGAGCGTTACTCGACACGCCATTCGATTCCGAGCTGCCGGAACCGGGATTCACGACGTTGCCGATATCGACCAGACGTTTGCCCGCGTGTCCGTCGATCGGCGAATGGATGAAGCAGTAACTGAGCTGGACTTTCGCCGTATCGATAGAGGCGTTGTCGGCTCTGAGCGTCTCGTCGGCGCTATGCACGGCGGCGCGCGCGGCTTCGGTATTCGCTTTCAGCGTGTCGTAGTCGGCGCGGAGTTGTTCGTACTGTTCTTTGGCGACGACGCCCTGCTCGACGAGTGTGCGATAGCGCTCGACCTGTGCGCGGCCCCAGTTTTCGCGTGCGATCTCGCGCGCGAGGTTTGCTTCGGCTTGTTTCTTCGCGGCCGTGTCTTTCGAGAGATTCGCCTGGGCTTGTTTGAGATTCGCTTCGAACGGTCGCGGATCGATCGTGAACAGCAGTTGACCTTTGGCGACGTTCGCGCCGTCAGTGAAATGAATTTGCGTTATGCGTCCCGACACCTGGGGCTGAATTGAGACGACTTCACGCGCCACGATCTTGCCGAGTGCGTCCATGTAATTTGAAACGTCCTGCGAAACTGCGTTCGCCACGACCACCGGGGCCGGGGGGCGTTGGAAATTTGGCTGGGCCTTATTCACACACCCCGTGAGAGTGGCGCAGAGGCCACCAATTGCCAGGATTATTCCCAGACGATAAGACAAGCTCTCGTATTTCATAGGCTTCATTTTGCCATTATACGAGGAGAATTCTAAACAGGGTTCCGGGGAGTTGTGTTAACTCGAGGTAAAAACTTGTTAAGAATTGTGAACTGCCGCGGATGAACGCAGAAGAACGCGGATCTATTCCGCGTTCATCCGCGTCCGTCCGCGGTTTAGATTTCGTCCAGCAGATTTATCAAGTGGGGTTTGTTTTCGTCAACGATGACGACTTTCTTCGCGAAGGCTTTGTTGGCGGCGAAGAAGGCGGTGAGGCTGTTTTTTGCGGGAGACCAGTTGGGGCGAACTTTTATCTTGGGGTTGTTGACTTTCTTTGCTTTTTCTTTGTTCTGCTCTTTTTCCCAATCCTCTTTGCGGCCTATGTCGATCTCGTCGATGGGATAGGTCAGATGAATCGCGATCTTCTCTTTGCCTCTTTCGTCCAACAACATTTGCAACGTCGCGCGTTCGGGGTTGCCGTGCTCGCCGTTGCCGGAGAAGACGTAATGATCCGCGGTGATGCGACGGAAGAAGATCGGATCGAGGTTGCGATCGCTCCCGTGATGCGGTCCCTTGAGCACGTCGACGTGAATCGTGCTCTTGCCATCGGCCTTTAACAAACCCGCGAGCTCGAGTCCTTCCAAGACCTTGTCGCCACGCGCGTCGCCGGTGAACAAGATGCGCTTCTTCCCGACTTCCGCTAACACGACGAGGCTCGAGAGATTCGCGACCGAAGTATCGGTAAACGACGCCAGCGCGCCGGTCGTCTTCTTCTCCTTCTCCTGCTTCTTGAGAAACGTGTCGTGATCTTTCTGCAAAGCGACGACTTCATCGTGCATCGGCCCGATGATCGTAAGCTTGAGTCCCCTGCCCATATCAACAGGCTTGCCTTTCTTCTTCGCGAGGACCAGCTCACCTTTGAGCTCCGGATTGATCCGCAGCTTCAACGCCTTCGCATCGTCACGCAGTCGAAATCCCTGACTAACACTCGCGAGCACTCTCGCCGCGTCTGGATCGAGCCCTTCAACGTCCGGCTCACCTGCAAGTGACGCGGGACCAAACGACGCGGTCACTGCCGCCGTCAACTCCTTCGGATCGTTACCGATGATGTCGTCGAACGTGTTGTGCCAGAGTCCTTTGATCTTGAGTGGCAGCGGTCCCTGCGTTTCGATCAACTCCTTCGTCAACTCCAGCACGCCGTTGATGTGATCGTCGTCGATGTGACTGACCATCAACATATCGATCGGCAAAGTCGCGCCGGCGGCGAGCCCGCGCGCCTTGCGGATTTCGGCAAGCCGCGGTTTGAGATGCGGCTTGTAAACATTCGATGGTCCACCATCGATCAACGCAAGTCCGGGATCGTCTTTCGAACCGTAGTGGAGAATGAGGCAGTCGCCTTTGCGGGCGCGCCTGACGTCGAGAGTGAAGATCATCAGAGTTCTCTCCTGGCTTAGCTAAAAGTAATTGTCTATAGCTACTGCGCTTCATGAAGTTCATCAGCTACTGAGTTCAAGAAGAATTTTGGCCCACTCGTTCCGGCTACGCCGCCCGATGTGAGGCAGGGCTATGCCCTGCCGGTAGCATTTTAAGAACCCACCTGGGGGGCTATGCCCCCGGTTCGGCCTTTGGCCTGATAACTTGGGGCAGAGCCCGAACCAAGGGCAAAGCCCAAACTTCATAGTTTCAACTACCGGCAGGGCGTAGCCCTGCCTCACATCGAGCGGCGAAGCCGTTTCGACCGGAGCCAAATGGTTCGCCTCTACTTATGAACTACATCTCTAGTTTCAAGACGGTATCTCACACGAGCTACTTAAATACTTTGAAACGCGCGGAGCACGTCGAGCATGCCGTGGCCCTGGAAACTGCGCTCACGCTCGAGGTCGGTGGCGCTCTTGCAGAGTATGCGTTTGATGCGACGCGGCTCGCCGATGAGCTCGTCGTAGCGGGCCAGCAACATCGCCGCCGCGCCGCTCACATGCGGCGCCGCCATACTCGTGCCGTCGAGCTCGCCCCACTCGCCGCCAGGCAACGACGACTCGATCCGCTCGCCCGGCGCAACCAGATCGGGTTTGAGCCGTCCGTCACCGGTTGGACCACGACTCGAGAAGAAGCTGACGCCGTAAGTGTGCGGCTTGAACCGGTGCGTGGCGCCGACAGTGATCACACCATCGGCGTTGCCCGGATCAGTGATACTGAACGCGGTGTAGCCTTCGTAAGCGCCTTCCTTCGTCTCGAATCGCTGGTAGCCAAGATTACCCGCCGCCGCAACGACGACCACGCCGCTTTCGACCAGCCGTTCGCATTCGTTGCAAATCGGCGTGCGCCCACACGCAAAATTGCGCACGTCGTGCGGGATCGAGAGACTCAAATTCGCTCCGTGAATGCTGAGGTAAGTATGCCGTTCATTTAAATAACGCAGATACTGCAACGCGGCGATGATCGCGAATTCAGTATCTTCAAGCGACTTCGCCAGCACGCGAAAGTCGTAGATATTTATGTCCGGGCACATGCCGTCAGCGAAACCGCTGTCAGGCGTCGCGGCGGCGCCGATGATGCCCGCGACGTGCGTGCCGTGACCGCCGCTCGGCGGTGTCGTAGGTTTGATCTCGATGAACCGCTCGACGCGCTCCCAGTGAATCGGGCGATCGTTCGCGGCGTCGTCAGCCAACGCCTTCAAATCATCGATCGCGTCCTTCGCTTTGAGCTTCTGCTGCAACGGCGCCGCGAGCAAAGATTTCAAACGAGTCTTGAACCCTTCCGTCTGCGTGTCCTGATTGTCGAGACTCACGATCTCGCGAATGTTGCTGAAGTCGAAAGCCTTGAGGATGCGGCTATTTCCATCCTTGCCTTTGAACGCGGGATGAGTGCCGTCGATGCCGGAATCAAGCACCGCCCACGTGATCTTGTCGCATTTGACTCGGAACAACGTGCGGGCGGCGTCGCCCTTTACCGAAGGCACGGAGCGCTCGAGCGCCGGCAGGGCTTTACGATTCAGCGACACCTGCCAGATCTGCGGTCCGCCGTTCGCCTTATCCGTTTTCAGGATCGACTTGAACGTATCGTTGAATCTTTTTGCTATCGGCTCGGCATCGGCGACGTTTTCCAACGCGTCGCCCGCGCTGAGCGACAACCCCTGGTCCTTGTTTTCAGTCGCGGCCCATAAAATGATCGCCGCCAGACTGGTATAGCGATCGAGCGCCGTAAACCGGGCAAATTTCTCAGCGGCTTTTTCCTGGTCCTCTTCAGTTTGCGCCTTGGCCCAGTCGACGATGATCTGAATTTTTTCCTGCAGACGATCGCCTTTACCGTAAGCCTTCAACACCTGCTGGATTTTTTTATCATTCCACCACTGCGTCATCGGCACGATAACGCGCATCAACTCTTCGAAAAAGAGTCGCGCGACGACGAGACCCTGCAGATAAGCGACCTGCGATTCCTCATTCTTTTTACGTTTGAGGTCCAGCGCCTTGAGTCGTCCGGCAATCTGCACGGCGACCGGCCCGGCCGGACAACTCCGATGCGGCGTGATCAGCAGGTCTATCGCCGCCGCGGGTTTGACGGCATACGCGATCCAAACATCACCCAGTACCGGCGAGTCCTGTAACTGTCGTCGATCATTCGATGGACCAAGCAGGACCAACTCGACCAGCGCGCGGGAAGATACGCTCATTAGCAACCTCGTCCAGAAAATGTGAAGACATCGATGGCGGGCTAATTAAATGACAGGTTTCGGCGAATTGACAAGATCTGTTTGTTGTCGCAACGCCGCCGCAAAGGACGCACTCCGCCGCCGCGACACCGGCACGCGCACGCCGCTCTCGAGTATCGCCACCGGCGCGCCCGCGCGCGTGCGACTCAACTCGCGCACCTTCTCGAGCCGCACGAGCGCGCGCCGGTGTACGCGTACGAAGCCATTGTTATGCACTCGTTTTTCGAGTAGTTGAAGCGACTCGCGTAGAAAGTAACTGCGCGTGCCGACCCACAACTGCGAGTAATTTCCGGCGGCTTCAATCCAGTCGATCTCGTTCAGGTGCAGGACCGTTGCGCCGCGTGGAGTCGTCACCAGAATCGTCTCGCTGCGCGGCGCACTGCCTAGCCGCAAACGCTTCAGTAAGCGCTGCATCGTCGCCGCAAAACGCGCTTCGCTGACCGGCTTGACGAGATAGTCGAGGGCTTCAGTTTCGAAAGCCTTGATCGCGAATTGATCGAAGGCAGTGAGAAATACGACTGCGGGCATGCGCTCGACTGTGCGTCGCTTGATGACTTCGAAGCCGTCGACGCCCGGCATCTGAATGTCGAGGAACACGACGTCCGCGGCGAGGTTGTCGAGTGCGGCCAGCACTTCCGCGCCGTTGCGACATTCTCCGGCCACGCTGAACTCCGGAAACTTCGCGAGCAGTTGGCGCACGCCGCGACGCGCGGCGGGCTCGTCGTCTGCGATCAACGCTTTCCATCTAGCTGGCTTCATCGTCTGGCTCCGGACGCAGCTCACGATAAGGCAGGCGCAGAGTCGCGATTGTACCGCCTTCCGCGCGCGGGACGATCTCGAGCGAAGCATCGTCACCGTAAAGCGCGCGCAGTCGCTCGCGCGTGTTGTCGATGCCGTGACCCGGCGGAATCGGAGTAGCGGGATCGAAACTAACGCCGTCGTTTACGACCGTGATCTCCAACACGTCGCCGGTACGCGCGGCAGTGACGATGAGCACACCCGCGTCCAGGTCTTTCGCAATGCCGTGGCGAATCGCGTTTTCGACGAGGTGCTGCAAAGAGAAACTCGGAACCGCGGCAGTGAGCAGCGCGTCCGGAATTCTGAATTCGGGTCGGAGGCGATCCGAGAAGCGCGCCTGCTCGATGGCGACGTATTGCCGCACGAGATCCAGTTCTTCGCCGAATGTGACTTCGTTGGCCTGGTGGCGCGAGAGTGTGCGGCGCAGCAGCTCGCTCAGATGTTCGACAATACTCACGGCGCCCGCGCGATCGTCGTCGCGAACGAGCACCGCGATCGTGTTGAGCGTGTTGAAGAGAAAGTGCGGATTGAGTTGCGCCTGCAACGCGGCGAAGCGAGCGCCCGAGAGTTGTTCCGAGAGTCGCGCGATTTGCACTTCGCGCTCGCGGGCGTCGATGAAGTAACGTGTCGCGTGTTCGATTCCGACTACGCACAGATAAACGGCGACGCCAAACGGCAACGTGATAAAGATCCAGCTCAACCATTCACGCAGCCAGAACTGTCCGGGTCCGTGCAGCAACATCCGCAGCACCTGCCCGCACGTGGCCCACGCGACGCAGAACACGATCGACATGAAGAGATGAAAGACAATGCGACGGCCGAGACGTGGACGCGCGAGTGGCCATCGTTTTGATATTGCGAAGACGAACGGTGTGAGTAACGCGTAGAGCAGCCAGTCGCCAAATTCGAAGAGCAGCTCGCGCAGGGTGGCCGGTTCCCAGCCCTGGAGACGCGCTTGCGCCAGCCGGTTGATAACAGCAAAGGCGGCCGGAACGATCCAGGCGGCCGAGACAATCATCCATGGACGCAGGCGCGGTAGTCGCACCGGGCCACAGTATCGCTGGACCAGCACGCGCCGCAATGCCGTTCACGTCAGCAGAGGCGCCGCTCGCGTATTTGTTGTTGCCACAAAAAGGCACAAAAGGCACAAAGAAGACTCCCACGAAACGCGGCAGCGCTTTGCGCCTTTGCGTCTTTGCGTGAGAAATCTTCCTCGTATAAACGCTTTTGGAGGTGACCTATGAATCGTAGATTTTCCACAGTAGTGTTGATATTCGTGATTGCTTTGGTGACGAACGCGCAGGAACGTCCCGCTGACGCCGCCGCGATCCGCGCGCACATCGAGAGCATTTTCCAGGCGTTCATCGACGGCGACGAGGACAAGATCTTCGCAACGCACTCCGAAGACTGGCGTGGTTTCCTCGAAGGCTATCCAACATCAATCAAAGGCATCGACGAATACATGCGCGCCAACGGCATCGACTGGCCGCGCCCCGCCAACGCGCCGAAGTCACGGCAATATTTTCCCGCCGGCACGACGTACAAGGTCGATAACTTCGACGTCCATTTTTACAGTCCCGAGTTAGCCGTCGCCACATTCGACGGCGAGTTTCAACGAAAAGACGGCGAGAAGACGATCACGCTACGACGTCTGCGCATCATGGACGTATACGCAAAGCGCAAAGGAAACTGGATACAAGCGGGGTCGTACACAGCCGTAGAACCCGCCTGGCGCGCGGCGCAACTGTCGCGGCCGACGACAATCTCGCCGCAGATGCGTCAACGAATACTCACCGCGCGCGAAGCAGTCTGGAAAGCATGGTTCGCTAACGATCGCGCCGCACTGGAACGATTGATTCCGGAGGAGACGATCGCAATCGACAACGGCAGCGAAGGCTTTGCAAATCGAGCAACGGTGCTGGAAGGTGCGAAGCGTTTCGCCGAGAGTGGCGGCAAACTCGTGCGGCTCGAGTTTCCGAAGACGGAGATTCAGGTTTACGACAACACGATCATTATCTACACCACGTATCTCTACGAGACTGAGATTAATGGCACTCGCTCAACTGCGAGCGGGCGCGCGACCGAGATGTTCGTGCGTCGCGGCGAAGACCTCGTGAATGTCGGGTGGCACATGGATTCGGGAAAGTGAAGCGCTACCGCCATTCACCCTGCAGGACAAAGCCAGCCCAGAGATGAGGGTTACGCCACGAATTGCGCTCGGCAAGTTTTACCTGAGCGGCGCGAAGGGCGGCGGCCGGCGCGAGTTTATTGACAAACATCTGCCGATAAAACTCGCCCATTAACTCGGCGGTGGCGTTGTCGTTGACCTTCCACAAACTCGCCACCACGCGCCGCGAACCCGCGTGCATAAAGCCGCGAGTCAAAGCGATCAATCCTTCGCCCCTGATCTGCTTACCGATGCCGGTTTCACACGCACTGAGTACGATCAGCTCGGCCGGCAGATGCAAATCATAGATTTCGCTCAGGCTGACGTAGCCGTTCTGCGGTTGTCCTTTTTCATCCACCATTGAAAAGAGGATGCCGGACAACTCGGGATGACCGCGGTCGAGTATGCCGTGGGTGGCAATGTGGATGAAGCGATACTTTGCGAGCTCCGCACTCAGCGCTGTTGTGCGGCTCGCTTTGAAATCGAGCGCTTTGAACGTTTGTTTTGGATCGGCAACACTGAAAATCGCACGCGCTTCCTGTAGTGAAAAAACCAGGCGCTGAATTCCCGCTGTCTCATTCATGCCGATATCACGCAAAGCGCGCGTTTGCGGTGAGGTTTCAGGTTTACTCGCGGCCGGTGGCGCAAGAGTTTGCGCCGAGCTCGCGCGAGATCTACCTGAGCCGGCAGCAGCAACCCGCGCATCAAACTTGTCAAAGACAGGATCAGCCAACACCGCGACGGCATAGGGGGCCGGTTTTCGTTGGGCCAACTCCCGGCGCTGCAACACCAGCACCGAGGCGGAAGGCGAATTGATGATTTCGTTCTTTGCCAGCAGCGGCAAATTAGCGGCGCTTGCACCCGGCGTCGCGGCGCTCAGTGGAGCGGGCAAAACTCCAAACGGCAAGGTCTGCAAGAGACCATCAGCAACGATAACGAGGCGGTGGTTGCCGAGTCTTGCGCCGACCTGGTCCAGGACCATTTTACTGAGCGAGGTGGAAGCGGAGGTGAAGTTACTTTCAGCCGCCCGAACACGAGCCGAATAGTCTTCCCAGCTCTCATTCTTTTTTCTCGAGCCGCGCGCGCTGAGTGCCGTGTATACCTGTTCGGCCAGTGGCTCAATCTGTGCCCGACTCGGGAGCTCAACCGCATCAATCGAGTCACGACTGACGAGCCAAAGGTAACTGCGGGCATCACCGAGAAAGTACTCGATCAGGATCGTGTTAGCGTCAAGCTCGTTCTGGATGTCGCTGAGCGTAGCTGGTTGCGGCCTGGTCAAACCGGTGAAGCGCGGATCTTCGATTCTGATTTTAGCTTCCAGCGCATCGAGCTCGTCGCTGAGTTGATCGACTTCCCGATCGAGCGTGGCGATTTGTTGCTGATCATAAGCCCGGCTCAGGATTCTTGTACGAGCGTCGTTCTTGGCTGCTAGTTTGGCGAGGCAACGGACGCGATCTTCTCGCAACTGCGCGAGGCGTGTGTTCCCTTGCTGCTGAACTTCACTCTGGTTGAGTCGGGCTTCGTTCAGGATATCGAGGAGAACTCTGGCGCGCGCGCGTTCAGCGGATTCAAGCGCCGCGGCCCAATACTCGGTCCGCTTTTCCTTCAGACCGAGTTGCATCTTCAGGTCGACGTCAAGCGCGTAAAAATTTTCCTGGCCGGCAAAGTAAGACGTTTGTAGCTGGCGATTGGAAATGCCGGTGCGCAGCGATTCGATGATTTGAATCGCCTCGCCGCTGTGAGCGAGGGCCGCGGCGAAGTTTCCCCGATCGCGTTCGACGATGGCCATCCGGTTCAGCGTAGACGCTTCTCCCCGTCGGTCCTTCACCGCGCGCCAGAAACCGAGTGCTTTATTGAAGTCGTTGAGAGCTTCGACCGGTTTGCCTGTGTGTGCGTACGTTTCTCCGCGATGCTGTAGAGCGATGGCCTGGCCTCGTTGATCATTCAGTCTGATCTGGATCTTCAACGCGTCTTCGTAGGCCTTCATGGCGTTGTCGAGATCGCCCTTGAGGGCGAAGGCGGCTCCCAGGTTTGTGTAAACATCAGCCAGGCGCGGATCTTCAGGCGAGAGAGCGCGCGCCTGCTCAAAGTACTGGAGAGCGGTGACGACATCATCCTGAGCCTCAAACAACTGTCCGAGGTGGACCAGAATGCCGGCTTTGAGATTCAGGTCGGGCTTGCCCGCGGCGGCCATGATCTTGAGTGCGTCTTCATAACAGGCGCGGGCTTTGATTGGATCGCCCAGGGCCGCATACAACTCGCCTTTGTTATCGAGTGGATATGCACGAGCGGGGTCGGTTTCGTCGAATTGAGTGAGGGCTTTGTCGTAGAAGTCCAGCGCCCGATCCCAATGACCCAATTTATCGTTAGCAGCGGCGAGGTTAGTGAGCGCTGAAGCTACGCGGGGTTTGTCGGCCGGTCTGAGCTCACCAACTTCTTCCCAATCGTGAACTGCCTGAGTAGCGTAGGCGAGTGCTTGTTCCGGGTCACCCAAACGATCAGAAATGGCGGCGAGGTTATTGACCTGGTTGGCCGCGCCTGGCTTGTCGTTCTCCGCTCTTCGGAAAGCCTGGGCTTTATCGATTAGCTCACGGGCCAGCGACATATTGCCGGCGTTGTAGTAAACGCCGCCGAGATTTCCCGAGGCGCTCGCCTGTCCCCGGCGATCTGCATGCGCGGCGTAAAGTGCGAGTGCCGCATTGAGATTTGCGACACCCCTTTTACGTTCTTCCGCGTCTCCCGAGTAAGCATTGATGAGTCCGAGATTGTTCAATGCCGAGGCTTTGAGACGCCAGTCGTTGGGCTGCATTTTCTGGTCAAGCAGACGGAGAGTTTCATTCAGGCATTGCGCTGCCTGCTCTCGGTTCCGATTGCCGTAGGCCTCGCTAAGCGTATACTGCGTCACTGCTTGCCAGTGATAGTCATCCGCAGCTTGCCAGTAGGTCAGAGACTTCTTTAAGGCGTCGATTGCGTCGGCGAACTTACCGTCCCTGGCGTTCTTTCGCGCCTGAAAGAATAACTGCTGGCCGTTATCCAGCGCCCGATCATTTGTTGTCGGTGGGCGCTGTGCGGTGAGGGTTACATCGTAAGGCGCTGTGTTGGCCCAGGAGTTTACGGAGCGAATGTTGAGTTGGTAAATGCCCGGGGCGGCTGCGATGGTGTAGAGGTATATTGGTCCAAACCCTCCACCGGCAAAATCCGTTTCCATCACCAGGCCGCCTTGCGGATCCAACAAGCTCGCGAGCAGGATGGCGCCGTGTTGTTCGACGTGAATTTCGGCGAACTCTCCCTGTGTCAGCGAGATTTTGAAGGAATGCGTTTTACCGCCGGGCAGTTGATTAGTAACACTCTGGCCGAGCGTCAGCGTGTCCTGGGGCAGTGCTATCGCGTTTGGTGTAGCGAGACAGCAGACTACTCCCAGAATAAGCAGAATGCGGCGCGCGTTTGGATGGACCTTGATACCGCGAATAGCCATGATTCCCGCAGAAACAGGGTTAAGCTCTATGGCTTTGTAATGACGATGGGCTGATCCTGTTGGTCTTTCTGTCCATCTTCCCGCTTTCCGTCTGCTGCTCTGGCGTTAAACCCGTCCGCAGTTGATATAGTGCCAAACACTATCACGTTTTCGCCTTGCCGAAATACAACCTGCCCGAAAAAGGTACCGGGCACATGATCCTGATGAGAGAACGTCAAATAAGTCTCTCCATGGTGTTTATAGGCCCGACCCTTAACCTGGAAAGCTGTTTGGGGAGTAACGTGTACCCCGTCTTCTAAGTTGCCGTTTTCCTCCATATGGCGAAAGTCAACCGTTTCTCGCTGCTGTTTTTCCAGCATCGCAACACCGTGTTCATCGAACTTGAATTTATACACCGACTGCAAGCCAGCTAATTCGTGAGCCATTTCATGCTTCTCCTTATAAGTTTGTTTGCAGACCTATTAACGCAGGTAAAGATCGACATTACGCGCAACGTCGATCACGGGCAATTCTTTCCGGCCCGCACTTCGCACTACCGATAAAAATCGATTACGTCGGAATACGACCGTGGCGCCACTGTCACTGACAAACGCAAAGTTGCCAATCGATTCCGTCGGCACTCGCCCGAAAACAGGTCGTTCGAACCGGCCCAAAATTTCCAGCAGGTTGAGGTTCGGATTCCGCGATTCATAAAGAGTGACGGCGAGCAACTCTCCCGGCGCCAAATCGGGACGCACAAAAAGCCCACTAAAAACATTGGGAAAACGCTCATCCTGAAAGTGCTCGCCGGAATGGAAGCTCCAGTCAGCCAGAGTTTCCTGGAAAAATGCACCCAGGTTTCTGTCCGGAATTCCGGGCGGCCCTTCTACCCTCGGCCAGGAATCGAAATTGAAAATAATTTTGAGACGAACCAGCCGTTCCGGGTTCCGTATACCTTCGTCCGCGAGGTAACCGGTGCCGGGTTTTCGTCGCCGTCGACCATAATCGTGATCATTAGGAAGTGGTGTGACGTGAGGATTGCGTATCGTCAGGTACTTGTACCCTTCCTGCGTATTCCCGAAGCGCAGGTCAGTGGGCTGGACTGCGACCTGAGGCGGCTTCAGATCCGCATCAAACTGGAGGCAGGCATCGAATACGTCTTCGTTTTCGTCACACGCTCCTTTCCAGGCCAGCGTGTGATAAACGAATCCGGTGCAGTCAAAATCCTGCTCGCCTATCAGCACTATCGGGTGCGTTGAGAAATACTCTCCCAACCCCGATTGCCACAGTTGGCACCCGACGATATTCGCGAACGTTGTAACGGCAGTGGCGCAGTCATCACAATTGAGATTTTGATGAACTCCTACCCCGGTATGCAACAAGCGCAGGAACTGAGTGCACTTAAAGCTCTCAAAAGCATAAGCTGCGCCTTGCTGATAACTCACTACGCCGGTGAGCTTATTGAACAATCCTCGCGTTATTCGCGTCGCAGCTTCATCAAGATCGGCATCCGTGCCGGCCGCCCACTTGCAGGCGTCATTTAAGATCTCGGTCCATGGCTGAAACACGTTCGCGGCTGCTCGCGAGCCAGGATCCCACGGATCGAATGGCTGCGTGAAGACGGAATAAATGCGGTGATTCGTCGTTTGAAAGGTGGTCCAGATCCCTGACTGTTCCTGAAATTGCCAGTGCCACGTGATGTCGCTGATGCCGACTCCGGCCGCCGCAACTCGGGCATCGGGTAAGTGTAAAGTGACGAAACCAGACGAGCCCTGGCTCGGAATCTCTACCGCCTCAACTCTACCCAAAACGTGATCCTGACTTCCCACAATCGCCTGGACCATCACGGGCGCTTTTAGTTGTTGGGGACAGTTGAAACTCGCCTGAATCGTCATGCATTTCGGCAAAGCCGAAATCACGTATGCGGCCGGCGATGCTTCGGGGCCCGATTGCACGGCGGGGTCCCACTCCGGAATCGGCACGATCTGCGTTTCGTTGTGACGCAGATTGATGGCGCCCGTCGTTTTGAGATCCGGATCGTAATTGAACTTGATCGCTTCGAGTAGAACTTGCATTGTCGACTCTGGGCCGAGGAACGGGGCGCATCTATATTCCGAACTGCATCCTTAAGTCAAGACGAATCTTTGCGGCAAATGCAGGAACTCGCACTTGGATACGGTCAGTACAGGACCTGGTCAGCGATCAGCGTGCGATATTCCTGACGATTCTCGACACAAATCGACCAGGTCGCTACCGCTCCCTGTACTGACCCGATCCAAGCGTGGTCTCGGACTTTTAAGGTTACTTGATGGTGATGGTCATCGAGTAGGTGACGGGTTTTGCATCTGCGTCGACGATGATGTGGTAGTCGCCGGTTTCAGGAAGAGTGCCAGTCCAATTACGGGTGTTGTCGGCAAGCAGGGCGGACGTTTTTGAGTTCATGACGAGGAATCGCACTGACTTGCTGGGCGCGGTGAGTTGCACGGTCATCGTTTGTCCGGCGCGAGCGCCGAGGAGAAAGGTGTCGGGAAGTGCGATCGACACTTTGCCCTGGACCGTGGTCGAAGAGCTGCCGCGTTTGAATTGCAAACGGCGATAAGCGGGTTTCGTTTCCCCCGTTTCTACCTGCGTGATGGTCGAGCGCGACTCGCGATATTGTTTGCCGTCGAATTTATAGTAAGTGCTGCCCGTTGTCGCCGCGGTGTCGCGGGCGTCAACTTGTAGATCGCGATAACCGTTCGTCGAAGTTTTCAGTAACTCGAGACCGAGACCGGCGGCGTCCGGCAGAAGCGATTCGTAACCCGTCGCGCCCTGTCGATAGAGATAGATCGAGCAGTTCACCATGCCGCAGGTGCATGGACCAGACAGCTCGACTTCGTACTCCGAAACGCCGTCGCGATTCACGTCCACTTCCGTCACCGTCATATCTTCTTCAGCCTTGGCGGTGCCGCCCTCTTCCTTCTCCACACAGTCGCGCACGTCCGGATACTCGCTCAGCACCTGTTTCAGTAGCTTGCTGCGAACGGGTTTGGGTACTTCTTTTTCCTGGGTATATGCGATCGCGCCGGTAAGGGTGATAACGACAAGCAGGGCCGCCAGCTTATGAATCATCAACAGTTCTCCTTACTCGCTAACGCGTATTTCGCAAACGAAAAGTCAGGCTTTATTTAACGCTTAGTTCTATTGGCGCGCGCAGGCGCTCCGCAAACTGATCGACGTACGCGTTCCAACTGTCACTCGACGTGATCTTGCCCGCGCGATCCCACGCGAAACCGGCCCAGTAAGAGAATGAGCCGCCAAGTCCGGGTTTCAAAACCAGCAGGTGGTTCAACTTATCTTCCGCCGTCTTATCGATGAGGCCCGGCTCGACGAGGATCGCCAGTCCCTGCATGCCTAAATTCTTTTCCATCGGCTCCCAGATACTCAGCCAACCGCGTTCCGCATTGAGCTGCTTTTGCGCGTCTTTAACTTTCTTCAACCCGATCGCTGTGGCCAACGAATCGCTTGCGCCCGCGGCCTCGAAACGCGGAGTAAAACGGTTCAACTGACTACCCGCGTCGAGCGACACACGCAGGACCTGCAAAACTTTGGTTCCATTCGCGTCAAACGGCTCGTACACGAGCTCGAACATCACGCGTATTGGTCCGTTCGTGAGCACGCGCGAGTCGACAAAGTTCGAGGGAACGTAGAGCTGTCCGTTGGACCAGATACCGTTACCGCCGCAGCCGCGCGTCGGTCCGGCCGAATAGGCATCGACACCCTCGCCCTGGTCCGAGTGATAGTTATCGACCATGTACCAGTCGTTGATGACGAGCCGTTCCGTGCGCTTGGACCAGATGTCGATCGCGCTGCTCGTGAGTGGTTCGCCTTTCCAGGTGATCAGCGCTTTGCCGTACGTGCGGTGCGCGACGCGGTCGTTTTCCCAGGCGAAGTCGTCGAAGCGCTCGCGCACGAAGCGGCCATACGCGCGAAAGTCTGCCTTCGCGTATTCGCGCTTCTTGCCGGCGGTTAAGGTGAAGGTTTTGGTTTCGTTCGGCGCGAAGTCAGACTGGAAGATCAGGAGGTCCGGTTTGTGATAATCGTCGTAGTCAGTATCGACGGCCTGGGACAGCACTTCTTTACCGGAAGCGTCGCGCACATGGATCTTCATCAGATCTTTCTCGCCGAGCGGCGCGAGACTTTCTGCGGTTAGTTCGATAGTCTCGCTGGCGCGCGCGAGCTTGAGTTTGTTGACTGCGGTAACTGTCAGTTGAACTTGTGCTTTGACGGAAGAACCTGCGAGGGCGAGAACCAGAACAGCAAGCGCCGTAACCTTCATTCAGTGGCTCCTCAACCGAACTATGTGATTAACGGTCGAGGATTCTACACTGTGAGCTCGGTTTTGTGATCTGATGAGCTTTGCACAAAGTCACTTGTCGTTGCGCCACGGCTTCGCCGCCCGATGTGAGGCAGGGCTATGCCCTGCCGTAGAAACCTATAACTATTGACACTGGGCTAAGCCCTTGGTTCGGGCTTAGCCCGCCCCGGGGGCTAGCCCCCAATATTTTTAATAGGCTACCGGCAGGGCATAGCCCTGCCTCACATCGGGTGGCGAAGCCGTGGCGTGCAACGACAAGTAATTTTATGCAAAACAATCCTGATATCCCGATGAGTTACGTCGACGACATTACCAACCAGGGATTCGCGGTTTGCGAGGAGGTCGTGAATGCAACGACGCTCGGGGTGCTCGAAGGGGAGTTGGAGCGGGCGGAGATTGAAAGGGTCGGGAGGCAGCGGGCGGGGAAGGTGTTTGGGTTGCGTGATTTGATGAATGTCGTGCCCGTTACTCGCAGCTTCGCGCAGTGCCGCGAGTTGATGTCACTCGTGGAACCGGTACTCGGGCGCGGCGCGCGTGTGGTCCGGGGCATCTATTTCGACAAACATAAAGACGCGAACTGGAAGGTTGCATGGCATCAGGATCTGACGATTGCGGTGCGTGAACGAGTTGAGGTGGACGGGTTTCGCGCGTGGTCGTCGAAGGCGGGGATCACGCATGTGCAGCCGCCGGTGTCGATACTCGAGAACATGCTGACGTTAAGAGTTCATCTCGATCATACGGATGAGACTAACGGCGCGCTGCGGGTGCTGGCTGGTACGCATCGTCACGGACGTCTCGAACCGGAGCAGATTCAATTCTGGAAAGAACAGGCTGAGGTTGTCACTTGTGCGGTGAGTCGTGGCGGGATCGTGGCGATGAGACCGTTGCTGCTGCACTCCTCACTTCCGTCACTCAATCCCAAACACCGGCGGGTGTTGCACTTTGAGTACGCGTCGATTGACTTACCCGGTAGACTCGAGTGGCTGGAAGCAGTTTCACACAAAGACGCAAAGTTAACGCAAAGACGCAAAGAAGAGGGTTAATTAGCGTCTTTGCGTCTTCACTTTGCGCCTTTGCGTGAAATCAAAGCTCAGTAATCAATCTTCCCCACCGCGGTCAGCTCGTAAGCGCCGGTGATGAAGTTCTGTTGGACCACGACATCAATGCTGCCGGTGGCGTTCGCGAATTTGCCGGTGCCGCCAACGAAGCGGAAGATTCCGCCGCCGATGCCAGTGGTGAGATCCATGCTGGTCTCGTCGGCATTGAAGATGGTCTCGAGTTTGTCGCCGTCGGCGGCCGTAAACGTAGCCTGACCGCTCGGATGGACCAGGTTCGGATTATTCGGATCGGGGTTGAAAGTGACACGGCCGGCGCTGGCAAACAGTCCGAGATGAGTCGCATTGCCGGTACCGATAACGTCCGCCGACGGCACACCGCTGCCGGGGAGGATCGTGGCGATTCCCTTTCCACTGCATGAAAACGGGCGTTCATGAGCACTAACCGGCATGTTGCCGAGCACAAGCAGCAGAGCGAGGGCGAGCGTTTTGATGTTGAGGATGCGTTTCATTGTCTTTCTTCTCCTAAATAAAAAATATCTGCGTACTACGTCTTAGTGTGGCCCGCACTCACAAAACATCACCGCAAAGATTTGAAAAATTTTCCGCGTCCAGCTTTCGCCGCCGCAGACGCTGACCTATCATCTGCAAAGCTACACCCCCAGGCGCTGCCAGTAAGCGCACTACTTTCGAGGAGCTAATCGATGGGATGTGACGTCAGCTTGTTGGCCGGCATTGATTTGTTTGAACTGTTGCATGCGGACGATAAACAGGCGCTTGCAAACGTTGTCGACGCCATAAAACTCAACGCGACAGAGACCCTTTTCCACGCCGGCGATCCCGGCGATTCGTTATTCATCGTTCGTTCCGGTTCAGTCGAGCTCTTTATCAAGGACACGGCGGGTCAGAAGATCGTATTGACGGTCTCCGAAGAAGGAGATCTCTTCGGCGAACTCTCATTACTCGATAGTGGACCACGAACCGCAACCGCAGTCGCATTAACTGAAACCGAGCTACTCGTACTCGACCGCGACGATCTGCTGCTGCTCTTTCAGAAGCGGCCGGATGCAGCCCTGCACATGCTCGCGGCGATGAGCGCGATGACGCGCAAGGCGGATGAACTGCTGCGCACGCGCGTCTCACGCAACGTCAACGAAGAGATGGAAGAGCACAGCACGCCGTTGCAACGCGTCGCCGACTGGATTGCGTGGTTCAGCGGCAGCATGCCGTTTCTCATCATCAATGGCGCGTGGTTTGTCATTTGGATCATGCTCAACACGCTGCCGCTGGGCTTTAATAAATTCGATCCCTACCCGTTTGGGCTGCTCACCATGATCGTTTCGCTCGAAGCTATTTTTCTGTCGTGCTTCGTACTCGTGAGTCAAAACCGGCAAGCTGAAAAAGATCGCGTGCGCGCGGACGTCGAGTACGACGTAAACGTCAAAGCCGAAATGGAAGTAGCCCACCTGCACGAAAAGACTGACCGCATTTACGAGAGCATGCTCGCGCAGTTTGCGCGCTTGGAAAAACTCATGCGTAACTAAAAAATAACGCTTACGACACAAAGGCGTACGCGGCTCTCAGCGATACTTCATCCACTCGGAGGACAAACACTATGCGTTGGAGAGGCGAACGTCAGAGCACCAACATTGAGGACCGGCGCGGATTTTCCGGCGGCAGAGTCGCAGTCGGCGGTGGTTTGGGATCGCTATTGTTGCTGATCCTGGCCCTCGTGTTTGGTGTCGATCCACGACAACTGCTGCAACAGGCGCCGGACAACACTCCCACGCAGGTCCAAACCTCGCGGCCGCAAAACGCCGAAGAAGAAGAGCTGAAACAATTCGTGGCGGTGGTCCTGGCAAAGTCAGAGGACGTTTGGACCGACGTGTTTCGTCAGAACGGGCGGCAGTATCGCGAACCGACGCTCGTGCTGTTCACGGACCAGGTGCGTTCGGCTTGCGGGCTTGAAAGTACGGCGGTTGGTCCATTCTATTGCCCGAACGATGAGAAGGTGTACATCGACCTCGCGTTCTACGAGCAACTGCGCCGTGAGTTTCGGGCGCCCGGAGATTTCGCGCAGGCGTACGTCGTCGCGCATGAGGTTGGGCATCACGTACAGAAGCTGCTGGGGATTTCGGATCGCGTAGATGCGATGCAGGGCCGGATGAGTGAGGCGGCGGCGAACCAGTTGTCCGTGCGAGTCGAGTTGCAGGCTGACTTTTTTGCCGGAGTGTTTGCGCGGCACGTTCAGAATCAGGGGATGCTGGAAGCGGGTGATATCGAGGAAGCGTTACGCGCGGCGAGTGCGGTCGGCGACGATCAGATCCAGCGCCGCACCGCGGGGTACGTCGTGCCTGATTCGTTTACGCACGGCACGTCGGAACAACGTTTGCGCTGGTTCAAGAAAGGCTACGACACCGGCGACATCCGCCAGGGCGACACTTTTAATACAAGAGATCTTTAATCAACAGCGGGGGCAAGCCCCTCTTCCTGACTTGTTTCATCCAAGTACGGATCGCAAAAGCGAACAAGTCAGGAAGAGGGGCTTGCCCCCGCTGTAGCGATGAGATTTACCTGATCTTGAACACTGATGGCGCCACGACCGTCCGGGATTCGGGGTTGTAGTAGTCGTAGATCACGGACGCCGCGGACTTCGCTTTCAACCCGAACCGCGGACGGAATTTGAAGTCAAACTTCACCCCACCCGCCGGCGGCCAGAGATAGACGACCACGCGATCGGGCAACACGTCGTATTGCGTCATACTCCAGCCCGAAGCAGTCATCGCCGTCTCGAGTGAGCTGCGATCGACATCCGCGCCCGGCGGCAAACCGATCTCGGCGAGCATCATTCCGTAACCTCTGAACCCAACCCGCTCCGCTTCGACGTGACACGTAATCTCGTCGCTAGTGTTGCTCTCCGTTTTGTCAAACTTCGCGAGCAGGCGCAGATCACTTTTCGCTTCGATCGCATTGGACCACGGCACATAGTAGTTCGCGACTGCCTGCACGGAAGCGAATGGTCCACCCACCGGTCGTTTGATCTCAACGCGATTCTTTCCCGCCGCCAAAAATCTCGAGAGATCAACTGCGATCGGACTGGTCAACTCCCGCGACGCCGGAATCGTGACTGTCTGCACCGCACGGCCGTTCACAACGATCTCCGCGCTGGACTCACGCGCATCACCACGGCCCGACAACAACGCCAGCATCGCATCGAGAACATTGATGGTCGCCTGCGTCGAATACCACACGCCGTAACGATCTTTCTGTTTGAGCAGAAACACGAGCCCGCGGTTGATTAGCTTCTGCTCGTCTTCACAGACCGCATTTTGCGAAGCGCAGTAGCGCGCGAGCGCCTGGACCACGAGCGCCGTCGTCTCAACTCGCCCCGCCAGTCCCCAACCATAAAACGGGGTATTTGTTTCCAACGCCCAGTACGCGCCGCTCCCCTCGCTATGGGCCAGCGAGCGGAGTTTCTCAACCTGCGTCTTCGCGGTCGCTCTGTCTTTTATCTCCAACGACGCGAGCGTGTACGAAGCGATCAGGTATGGCTCATCGATTTCATCCGCTCGCAACTTCAGGTAATCGAACGCACGCACGAGTGCGGCAGCCTGTTCCTTCTCCGACGGCTTGCGATTCGCGTTGACTGCGAGCACGTGCGTGACATAAGCCGTCAGCAACGCACTTTGACGTTTGAGCTCGGCGCCACTCCAATACTCATGCGCGCCCCAACTCCCATCCGGCCGCTGTTTTTTCAACAACCAGTCACGCGCGCCGTCAATAACATCCTCGTCAACCGCAATCACCTGCGAAGCATCCATCAAAAACCGCAACGCATACGCCGTCACCGCCACGTCCGGCTGACCACGCCCCCAGTAACCAAACCCGCCGTCCGCTTCGCGGTAGTTGAGTAGACGACTGTAACCATCATTCAAATAACGCTCGGCGCGCGCGCGGTAGCGGAAGTCTTCGCCGTTCTGTTTGTAGTTACGCAGCAACATCAGGCTGGGGTACGTCGCGGAGATCGACTGCTCGGCGCAACCATACGGCCGCGCCATGATCGCTTCGACACTCTCCATCACATGGGCCATGAGGTTGGGATAGATCTTCAACTCAGCGCGTTTTGAATCAACGATCATCGTCTCCGGTAGATCCAAATCGAGTGTGGCCGAGCTGCCGAGAATATCGCCCGCGGTCGTGATGCGATCCGCGCCGTCCGGGTGAACTGTGATCGGCTTCTCGATCGCATCGTTGGCATCACTACCGCTCGCGGTCACACGTTGTTTCCCATCTTCGACTGACGCGGTAGCGCGAAAATCAAACGTCGCGCGGCTCGCATCGCCCGCGGGAACCGAAGCCTGCTTGCGTGCCGGACCAAGCAGCGCAAACCAATTCTCCGGCTTGATCTCGAGCTCGACTTTCTGTTGCCGCTCGAGGTAATTGCGCACCACGACCGGCAGCGAGATCTCATCGCCCTGCGTCAACACGCGCGGCGGATCGTGCTCGACAAAGAACGGTTGAAACGCCTTGATGTCAGTTTCAGTCGTGCCGATGCGACCGTCTTCAGTCGACCCGATGACGGCGAGTTTCCACGTCGTGATGTTGTCCGCGAGTTTGAAATTGAGCTGCGCGCGGCCCTGCTTGTCAGTTTCGACTGCCGGCTGCCAGAGCAATGTTTCCGGAAAATACTCGCGCAGCCGCGGCGTGGAAAGTTGTCGCGCTCCGGATTTGCCGATCGGAGTCATGCGACGTTCAACTGTCTTGCTCACGGAAGCTGAGGCTTCGGTGGTGATGTTGTTTGCTTCCGAGGTTACGGTAACCGTCTCGACCGCCGCCGAAACTTTCAGCGTGGCATTCACTTCAGTCAGGATCGATTCACCCACGGCCACGTCGCTAATAACAGTAGCGTAGAAGCCGGGCGCCTCGATCCGCACTTCATATAATCCGGGCGGAAGATCAGATATGAGAAACACGCCCTCGTCATTCGTCGTCGCCTTGTAGGTCTTCTCGTCTACGGTTCGCTTCGCCGTAATGGTCGCGGTCGCGACACGCGCTCCGTTGATGTCGCTTACTGTTCCTTTGATGGCTCCGTTCTTGTCCGACGAAAACACGACCGGCGTCACGGTCTGCGGTTGCGAGCCGTCGCGCGTTTGTTCCAATAAAGGACTCGTAAACGTCGCGACCGAAAAGTCGTCCAGGGTGCCTTCTCGCCCGTCTGGTCCAATACTGCGCACCGCAATCGATGCCACAGTTCGCGTCACCGGCGTGAGCTTTACCTGGTGCGTGGCTGTCTGTCCGTAAGTCGCGCGATTCTCAATCCGGGCTTGATCGGCGTAGAACTGCTGCGTCTTGAACGTGGTGTAATACGGACGGCCCCACGGATCGCGCAGACTGTCTAACGGCTCGCCCGCAGCTTGCAGCGCTTCACGCAGCTCAGCGTCGTTACTCGGAAATGTTTTCGTAGCCTCGAGGTGTTTCGTGATGGCCGACTGTAAACGCGCGCGTTGCGCGGCGAAGTAATCCATGGCCACTGTCCAGATGACGAAATCATCCCCGGAGTAGTACACGTCGGTTGAGAGTCTCTTGTCAGGACCGCTGCTCGTGACGCTCAGCACGTAATTGCTCTCGACAATGCCGAAATCGAGGCGGTATGGCTCGCCCCAACGATCTTTAATCTGGTCCAACGACAAGTTTTCTCGCTGTGACAGTTCGGCCAGCAGCGTTTTTGCGTCGAGGATGAATCCGCCGGTGCGCTCATGATAGGCGCGCACCACGCGTTCGATGGCTCCGCCGATGGGAACGAAGTAGCGCCAGCTCGAGCGATCGACTGAAAAATCATCCTCAGTATCAAAGCGCTCGTCGGCGCCCGCGGTCATCAACGTGAGCATGTCAGATGCTCCCGACACCGAGAAGACCGCGCGATAGTTATTGCCCCACGGATCGCGGAGCTGCGCGAAGTCGATACCCGCGTCTGACAGAATCGCGCGCAGCTCAGTCTCCGTTCGCGGATATTCACCGCTGCGCAGGTAACGCGCGTTGAGTGCTTCGTGGACCGGCTTGATTTGTTGATTGACTAACTCGCTGAAGATGGTTACCAGATCCGTGGCGTAATCATCGCCCCCGTGAAAGCTCGGTGAATAGTGCTCCAGCCGGCTCAACAAAACTTCCGCTAACAGTTGCAGATCGGGCGGGATGAAGCTGCCGCCGTCGAGACGTTGCAAGTCGCGCATGGTCACGCCCGCGACCTGTTCGTCGAGACCGAGAAAATGTTGCAGAGAGTTGTTGAGGGTTGAGTAACGTCGACCCGTTTCCTGATCGCTGCGAAATCGTTCATCGACGGCTTTGTCGACGACCATCACTCCCAATGCGCTCTCCGGCGCTCGCGCTTGAGGCGCCTGCACACTGAAATTAATTTGCACGTCTTCGCCCGGACGATAACTCGGCTGCGACGGTTGCGCCTTCACTTTGAGCTCGAGATTCTGCGGATAAAGAACGGTCCACGTATCGATCGCTTTTTCGGAGTCGGAAGCATGAGTGTAAGCAGCGATCGAGATCTGGTTCTTGAAATCGGAGCGGTACGGGAAACTGACGAGCGCGCGGCCGTCGCGCATCTCCACTCGCTCGGTGCGGATGACGACGTCGTCCTGGGCCACATCGACGAAGATAGTTTGATCGCGCACGTTCGAAGTAATGACTGCGTTTATCGGTTCACCCGGAGCGTAGATCACTTTGTCGGTTTTCACCTGGATCTCCGGATCGTCGGAGAGCGAGATATTGTCGTCTGTCGATCCGTTACGGCCCTTTGCATCCACGGCCGATACGGTGAGGTAGACAGCGCCAAGATCTTTGAGCTCGCCCGGCAAACGGATATCGGCGGCTTTCGCCAGGCCATAACGATTCGTTCGCAACGTCCCGACGCGCTTGCGCTCCTTCGCCGTAGCGGTCGAGCTCTGAGCCAAAGCGAGATTCACACGGCATTGCGCCGGAGTGCCGTCGGCATAATACGTCGAGACATAAAAGGTAAGCGGCAACGTACGGTTGTGCTCGTAGAAGGCGTAATTGTCGAAGACATAAATGTGAATGGGATTCTTCGTGACGCGCAGGTCAAAGCGTCGTTGCTCGGTGCGGTTCGTCGTCGGATCGGTGAAGTAGGCGGCGTAAGTCAGATCGTTATACTGCCGGTAACCTGAATCGTTCAGTTCTTCATGATCGTCGGCGAGATTTACGTGAGCAACGAAGACGCCGCTCGCGTCCGTCTCTCCTTCGTATTTATCACCCTCCTCTACGTCCCACTTCTGTTCACGATAGTTCCACTCGCGATCGCTCTCGCGCACGACGCGCACGTGACCTCGTGTTACCGGTTTGCCGAACAGGTAGTCGGCGCGCACACGTACCACCGCGTCCTGTCCCGCGAGGTAATAACCGCGATCGGGATCGACACTGACGGAGAAGTTAGGCAAGTCGTAACGGCTGATGCGGACGTTGTAGACAGGTTGAGAATCCTGCTCCTCGCCCTCGACACCGACCCGGATAAGGTAATCGCCGAGACGCGTGTTCTGCGGGATGTTCCAATCGGCGGTTGCGATCCCGAAACGCGAGCTCGTGACGACGTTGCGGAAGACCGTGACGTCTTCGGGATCAGTGATTCTGATCTCGACGGGTTGCCCGACGAGCGCGCGGCGCGACGGAGTGAACAGCAGCGCGCGCACGTGCATCGTTTGGCCCGGCTGATAGATCGGTTTGTCAGGCGTGATCAAGGTGCGCGCGAACTGGTCCACCAGCACGTCGCCGGTGACTTCGGCGACGACTGCTCCGCGTCGCCCCACGAGTTTGACCTCGCCGCCCGCGGGTTGAAGCGTGTGCGGAAATTGGGGAAAGCGCGGCGGTATGCGAAAGTCGAGCAACGCGTAGCCTTCATTGTCGGTGATCTTTGCGGCCTGAAGTTTGACGCTGCGATCCGCATCGTCTTCGAGTAACAGCTCACCGGTAATTGCGACTTTGGCGGCGGGTTTGTGCGTGAGTGGATGACTCGCGTTGACGCGCACGTGATAGAGGCTGCCTTCGCGGGCAAGCTCAGACGTCACGACACTAAGTTCGAAAAGATCAGGCGACTGTGATAGTGAAACGATGCCTTCGGCGAGTGGGCCTTGTTCACTCAGGCGATAGCGCAGGCGATACCAGAGTATTTCTCGACGTTCGTTATCGCGCAGCTTTGAGATCGAGAATGGAATGGAGAGTTTGAGCGTCTGGTTGCCGGGCGTGAGTTGTTGTGTGCTGCTGGTAGTGGCGACGACGCGATCGCGCGGATCGAGCAGCTCGAGCTGAACGGTCGCGGTCAGTGTCTTGCCGGTTGAATTCGCGACCGCGAGCTGGACTTCGACGGGCTCTGTCTGGATGAGAATTCTGGTGCGCGATTCATCAACCTTCACCTCGCCGCCCGCGTGTGTAAGTGGAACCAGCGACAGCAGCAAGACAGAAAGGCACAACAGGAAAAGAAGCCAGCGACGGCTCATAGTCGCCTCCGAATTTTTTCGTTTGATTTGAGCCTCTGGGGATCAGCTCGATGAATGCCAGCCCGTGTGATGTGAAAAACGCGGACTTAGTTGTTTCGACTGTGTGGAATGATGAGCGCCATACATGCGATTGTAGGGGCGGCACTCCGTGGCCGCCCCATCTGCTCGATTGCGTATGATGGGGGCGGCCACGGAGTGCCGCCCCTACAATAACGCCCGTGCGATTAGGGTTTGGCGAGATCTTCGAAGCGCTGGTTGCCGATGCGGTAGCGCTGCCAGTCTTTGTAATCGAAGTGCCACCACTCGGCTTCGTAAACGGTGAAGCCTTCTGACTCCATCGCGGAGCGCAGCAGATCGCGGTGCCAGCGTTGCAGCGACGTGCCGCCCGGATAATTCGGATACGCGCGATCGGTCGTCTCATCGTACGTGCTCACCATCTCGACCGGCCGGCCCGTTTTCAGATCGTAAAGCGACAAATCGACTGCGGCGCCGCGATTGTGACGCGATCCCTTCGACGGATCCGCGACAAAGATCTTCTTGTCCTGCGGCGTCGCATCCCAAAAAACTTTCGTCACGTACCACGGCCGGTAACCGTCGTGCACGAGCAATCCATACCCGCGCGCCTTCAGTTTGCGATTGACGCGCACGAGCGCTTCGGCCGGCGCGCGTTGCAGAAACGCACGCGGCTGGGAATAGAAGACGGCATCGAACAGGTTGTTGGTGGTGGCGTAACGAACGTCGAGCTTGATCGTCGGATCGAGTTTCCTGAGCTCGACGAGATCGGTCGGCAGGAAGTCGCCGGTCTCATTAGGCGGCTGCGCTGCGAGCGCCTCTTTGAGCAAGGTCTTGACCGGCCGCACCGGTTTTACTTTGAGTTGAGTCGCGCCCTCTTCCGGACCGGGCGGCTTGCGCTCGTAAATCGCGCCGTTGAGCTTTAAGTGCGAAACCTTGCTCTGTCGATCGCGATAGAACGCACTCTCCGCGACCTCGGCCATCGATCCGCCCTTGACCTGCGCATAGAGCTTCCCATCTTTTTCGAGCACGATAACCGTTTCGTTATTCGCAACGTATTCGCCGATCAGCGGACGCCACTCGAGCGGCGCGGGCGAAGGCTTCGGCGTCTGCGCGACGGGCGTCTGCGCGACGGGCGTCTGCGCAACAGCCGCCACCGCCACCAGCAACAACGCAATAATTAACCCGATAAACGATCGCAATCTCATATTCACGGAGAGTCAGATCTGTTAGCTAGAACTGGCCTGGTGCATTTAGATCTTGTATCAGAGGGCGGTTTTGATCTTGTCGAGTGCGCCGAAGAGGATTTCGTCCTCGCGCGCGATGCAGAGTCGCATGTAGTTGTCGTGCTCGTCGCTGTCGGCGAAAGCGCCGCCGGGAACGCCGGCCACACCTTTGCTAATCAACATCTCATTGAACGCGATTGCGTCGGCATAGCCGTCGGGAATCCTGGCCCACACGTAGAAAGCTGAACCGGAATCATAGATCTTGAATCCGACGTCAGTCAGCGCATCGATCGCAGCCTTTCGTTTTCCCGCAAACTTCTCGCGCAGCACGTTGTAGTAATTCGCGTCTGACATCAACACTTGCGCAAGCGCGAGTTGCAGTGGTGTCGGCGAACAGACGTAGAAGATATTGTTACTGTTATTGAGCGGCGCCAGCAGCTTCGGATCGCCGTAAACATAGCCGAGCCGCCAGCCCGAAATATTCCACGACTTCGAAAACGAGTTAACGGTGATCGTGCGCTCCCACATACCGTCGAGCGTCGCGATCGAAGTGTGCGGATTCTCGCCGACAACGTAGTGTTCGTAAACCTCGTCGGCGATGCACAGCAGATCAAGCTCCTGACACACCGTCGCGATCGCTTCGAGCTCCGGCTGACTGAAAACCTTTCCGGTCGGATTCGCCGGACTACACGCAATGATCGCGCGTAACGGAAACTCCGCACGATCCTTCCACTCGCGACAACGCGCACGCAGCTCGTCCACGTCAAGCTCGAGCTTCTCGCCGTGCAGCGGCAACACATGCGAGTGTCCGCCCAGCTCGTCGAGAATGCGCCGGTGATACGGATAATACGGCTCAAACACGAGCGCCGAAGAATTTTGCAGATGCGTGTGCGCAACCGCGATGAGCGCGCCGGTCGCGCCCGGCGTGATCAGCAACTCGAGCGGCGTCGCTTTCGGATCGACTTGAATGTTATTGAAGCGCGCAATCTTCTGCGCCACTGCTTCGCGCAACTCGCCGACGCCCTCGGCCGGGCTGTAATGATTCCGGCTGGCCGTGATGATGTCGCTCGCGGCCTGGGCGAGCTGCGGATTGATCGCAAGCTCCGATTGTCCTTGTACGAGATTTCCGCTTGGTGGGACGAGGCGAGTAATCGTTCTGATTTCAGGTTGTGTTCTGGAGGTCATTTCCCGCTTTGCTGTGCCATGCATGTGCTTTGATAGAGTTCGTTGGTTTGTCAATAATTTGAACTGAAGTGCAACAGGTTGCCCGCGAAAGCAAACCACAAAACACCCAGACACGCGAGCAGCATTATCGTTGCCTGTAGTTTGCCCCAAATGCTCCGTCGTTTACTCATCCATGCGAGGGCCGCGTTAGCAAGAGCCACGAACGTTCCCACTGCTCCGATAACGCCAACTATTTGAATCAGGTGAAACCACCTGCCGCCTCGATCGCTGAAGATGTCGAGATGCGTTAGGCCATACATTGTAAGACCAAACAGCGCGACAATGAAAATCAGGTCGAGTGCAAACACGATTCGCACCAGAATGCGCAGCAAAAGCTCAATTGGAGCGAGCTCCAACCGGCGATCGTAATGTCGTCGCACAAACCACGCGACGGGCCAGAGGATCAACGTCGCCAGCATGAGCCCGAGTGAAACTCCCATCACAATCAACAACAGTTTTCCGTTTTCGAGTTTGCCGACGCGCTGGCCCACGAAAAACGGATACGGCAGCACCATCTGCATGGTCCCGTTCTGATCCGGTTTGAAGATGAGTTTGTCCTGACCGTCGCGCTCGAGAAACGTCATTGGACCAATTCCCTGCCAACGCTTCGGCTTGCCGTTCGGGCCGGTGAGCTGCGGGACTTCGATGTCGCCGTCACCCACCGGCGAGACGCTGAACTGGCTGACGATCGACGCCGTTTTCAAAAACGACGACTCACTCTTCCGGCTCAACGTGTAGGTGCCCGCGGCTGCGGCTGCGTCAGTCTTCGCGGTCGCGGAAGGCGTGGCGTTTTCGGTGTACGGATAATAACGATCGAGAAACGCTTGCCAGAGATTTGTTCGTCCGGGACTGTCGCCGCGTCCGGCGCTGTTGTAAGAAACAAAGAAGCCCAGCTTCTGGTCCAACACGAGATGCAGATCGCTGTGGAAGTAAATGGTGTCGCCACCGTGACCAATAATGCGATGCCCGTTGCGCGATTCTTCGTAGAAGCCGTAACACATCGCGTTCGCATGATCGTCGAGACTGAAGAGGCGGCTGTGCATCAATTGCGCCGTCTCGGGCTTGAGTATTTGCGCGTTGCCAAACTGGCCGTCCGCGAGATGGGCCATCATAAACTGGGCCATGTCCGTGGCGCTGCTGCTCAAACTGCCTGCCGGGAACGGATTGACGACTTCAAACAATTGCGGTTTGTCCGAGCCCAGTCGATAACCGTTCGACATCAACGGCGCGAGCTCCGCGGGCAGCGGCTGCGTGAACGTCGAGTGCGTCATGTTCAACGGTTTTAAGACGTTCTCCGCGATGTATTGATCAAACGGGCGGCCCGACACACGCTCGACGATGTAGCCGGCGACCGCAGTCGCGTAGTTTGAATAAGCCGGCACTGTTCCCGGCGGATAGATGCGCGTGGGGATGTGCGTCTTGAGATACTCGCCGAGATTGAGCTTGGTTGCGTCCTCGCGAAAGAGATCCTTGATCTGTTCTTCGAAACCCGGCGTATGCGTCATGATGTTCTTCAAGGTGATCGGCTTACCAAACGCATCGGGGATTTTGAAGTCGAGATAACTGTTGACGTCGCGATCGAGATCGAGTTTGCCCTGCTCGTACAACTGCATGATCGCGGTCCAGGTGAACAGCTTCGATATCGAGCCGGGTCGAAACAGTGTGTCCTGCGCCGACACCGGTTTCTTCTTTTCGACGTCTGCGTAGCCGTAGCCTTTTGCGAAGATCAGCTTGCCGTCTTTGACGACTGCGATCGTCGCGCCCGCGATGTCGTCCTGTTTGAGTTGCAGCGGTACGAGACCGTCGAGAAACGCTTCGACATCAGCGGCATTCAGATCGTGAGCGCCCGCGGGCAACGACGGCGGCAACGGCGTCTCATTCTTGGGAGCCGTTTCCGTCGGCGTCTGGCCCATCACCGCTACAAGAATGCACAAAAGACAGATCGTTATTCTGGTTAACTTATGGTTAAGCATGATTCCAGATCTCCGTCAATACGCGTTCGAAGTTGCCGCCGAGAATGCCTTCGATATCCGCCTCGCTGTACTTGCGTCGCAGCAAACCTTCAGTCAGATCAAACATTCGTTTCGGATGATTCAAACCCTCGATGTCGATCTTTTCGCGAAAGGCGTAGCTGCCCTTGTAACCGGCGCGCAGTTGCTTGTTGAGCTCGGGCGGCATCGCGTCGTACCCATAGAGATCGATGTCACTGCCGACGCCGAGATGTTCTGGTCCAATCAACTTGCGAACATGATCGAAATGATCGAGCACGTGCTCGACTGTCGTCGGCTCGTCGCCCTTGACGAACATGCGCACGCCCGTGATACCGATGACGCTGCCCGCGTCGCCCACTTTCTTGATCGCTTCGTCTGTCTTGAGACGCGGATGACCGGGAACGAGCGCGCGACAGTTGGAGTGAGTTATCAACACCGGCTTCTTCGAGATCTCGAAGGCGTCGAGCGTGGTGCGATCGCCGCAATGTGATACGTCGACGGCCATGCCGAGTTTGTTCATGCGTTCGATGATCGAGATGCCGAAGTCGGAGACGCCTTCGTCGCGTCGCTCGGTTGAGCCATTGCCGATGAGATTGCGGGCGTTGTAAGTAAGCTGCGAGACGCGCTGGCCCAAACCGTGAAAGAGATCGACGTCGTCAACGCGGCGAAAGTGTTCTGAGTTCTGAAGGCCGAGGATCACGCCCATCTTGCCCGACTTCTTCACGCGTTTCAGATCGGCGGTGTTATTGACGCGCGCGAAATGATCGCCCTTGCTCGCGATGAAGCCGTTCCACGAGGCGAAGAACTGCATCGCGCTGTCGTAGGCGTTTGGACCACCCAGTCCGACGGCGGGGTGCATGATGTTGATGCCCGAGTCGAGATACGGTTGCAGATCGGAGGCGGTGAAAGTTTCCGGATCCTTGAACCATCTGGTTTGCTTGTTGAAGTCGAGCGTCAACACGTTGAGCATGTCGATCACCGTCGCACGCCCGACGAGATCAATCGCCTGCCGCGAATATTCGGTGGCTGAGTTTGCGAACAGACGAAACCGCCCGCGATTGATCATCGGCATCGCGGCCGCGAGACCGACGGCTTTGAGCATGTTGCGTCGACTTAGGAGAGTCTTATTTTCCATGATTTGGTTTCACGCAAAGCCGCAAAGTTTTAAGAGAAGGCACAACGTTTTCTTTGTGGCTTTGTGTGAACTTTGTGCGTTTGTGTGAAACTAACTCTTCGTCAAAAGATACTTTCCGCTGTTCTGATCGCGGATAAACGACGTGACTATGTAGCCAGCCTCGAGCGCGTCCGTGAACGCCCGGCGGGTTTTGGCCCGCCACTCCAACGCAGCTTCCGCGTCGTGTTGCACGAGGGCATTGATATCCGGCGGGATCTCGATTGCGACCTGATCCGCGCCTGGAACCGGCTCCTCACCCGAAACGAGCCACGAAACCCACAGCCGATCAGTCCCCGTCTGGTGCAGAAAACTCGCCGCGTCTTCACCGTAAAAATCCGGCAAATAGCGATCGGCAATCACCCCGAGCTTGTTGAAGTTGAAGTGCGCGTTCAGACTCTGCAACGGATCGAACGTCCAACTAATCAACTCGACTCCCTGCGTCACCACGTGATCGCGTTGCGCAAACTTGAGCCGCCGTCCCAGATCAAAATTCCGATACGCCGGCTTCACCGCCAGCATGTGCGAGTGATGCGCGAGCTTCCCGCGCTCGTAACTCGGAAACCCATAAACAAAACCAACGAGGGTTTCGCCATCGTACGCGCCAATCAACACACCGCCCGCTTCCTTCGCCGCCACGAGCTGCGTCAGCGGCACGACGTCGAGATCCGGAATGCCCCAGACTTCCTTCTGCAGCTCCTCCACCGCGCGCATCTCCGCGACTTCGTCAATCGCGCGGATGCGGATATTGGAAATCTCGGGCGCGGCCGCCATCACTTCACCCTCACTTAACTTCGCTCGGCAACGCGATGTACGACGCCTGCTTACCGGCGCGAAACACTTTCTGCGTGGCGGGCTTAAAGTCTGACTCTTTCGCTTTGAAGATGTTGGGAACGAACGTTTGCGGGTTGCGATCGATGACCGGAAACCAGGTGCTCTGCACCTGGACCATGATCCGATGGCCCTTCTTGAACGTGTGATCGTTGGCGGGAAATGCGATCTGATAGTGATTGACGGCGTTGGCCGTGAGCGGCTCCGCTTTCTCGAAACCTTTGAGGTAACGACCGCGCACGACGTCACCCGCGATCATCAGTTGAAACCCACTCATCGTCGCATCAGCCTCATACTTGTCGGGATAGACGTCGATGACTTTGACGATCCAATCGCTGTCCGTGCCCGAAGTTGAGGCGAAAAGGTTGGCGACTATTCTGCCTGCGACCGTGATGTCTTCCGTAAGCGTGTCGGTCTCGAGAGTCAGTACGTCAGGACGACCATCGACAAAGCGCTGATCCTCGACGAGCCACACCGGCCAACCCGAACGCACCTGGATCGGACGCGGCCGATACGGCACCGGACTCGCCGGATCGGAGATGTAACTATCAGCAGCGTCCGGATCGTTTCCAGTCGGCGGCGTGAACGACAACTTCCGTCCCGCCTGGAAATAGAGTTTGCGCTCGGCGACGTTCTGTTTTGGCGGCCACTCCGCGTGTTCCATCCACTTGTTTTCGCCCGTCCTGAAAGTCATCGCCTCCGGGCGTTGCGCAGTTCCCTGTCCTTTTAAATAGTAGGCAAAGAACGGCGCGAGGATGTTGCGGCGATAGTACGCCGCTGTCGCGCTGCCGAAATCGATGCGGCCGAGTTTATTGCCGTCGCCACGCGTCCAGCCGCCGTGGTTCCATGGCCCAACCACGAGGAAGTTTTGCTTCGCGGTGTCGTGACGCTCGAGCAGCTCGTAGATCTTGATTGGACCATAGAAGTCTTCCTGGTCCCACCAACCGGCCACGTTCAGAATCGGCACCGTAACCTTATTCAGCCACGGCGCGAAGGCCTGGCGTTTCCAGAACGCAGAGTAATCAGGCTCGTTGACGAAGGCGGTCCAGGTCGGAATCTTGCCCTGGAAAAACTTTTGATCCGCGTTCGCGAGCGGGCCGAGTTTCAGGTACCACTCGTAAGCGTCGAGCTTGTCGACGACCTTCGTTACGTCCGCGATCTCTTTCCCCGACTCCATCATGTAGGCGTACTCGAAACCGTAGCTCAAACGAAACGCGCCGTTGTGATGAAAGTCGTCGCCAATCCACATGTCGGCGGGCGAGGCTTGTTGGACCACAGCTTTGAGCGCCGGATGCGGATCGAGCATACCCATCACCGAGAGCCACGCGCCGTAACTCGTGCCCGCCATACCGACGCGTCCGTTGTTGTTCGGAACTTTGTTGATCAGGTACTCGATCGAGTCGTAAGTGTCGGTGCTCTCGTCGATGGCTTTCGTGTCTTTGGGATCGCGCGGCTGGCGCAGCATCACAAACTCGCCTTCCGACTTGAAGCGCCCGCGAATGTCCTGGCGCACGATGATGTAGCCCGATTCGGAAAGCTCACTTACGAGGGTGGCGATTTGTTCAGGGGTGGCCTGACCGAGTCCGTACGGCGTACGCAAAAGAAGAATGGGGAGACGCTCGGTTGCGTTCGCGGGGGCGTCGATCAGCGTGTAAAGCCGGACGCCGTCGCGCATCGGGATCATGGCTTCGGTGCGCGTGTAGTCCGTGGGTTTGAATTGCGCATTCGCGATGATGGCGAAGGCAAGTAAGAAAGAGAAGGTTCGCGCAAAGGCGCTAAGGTAAAACCGGAGGCACAAAGGAAGTTGCGAGATCGTGAAATCTTCTTTGTGCCTTCGTTCGCGACTTTGTGCCTTTGTGTGAAACACCAGTCTCATCTCTCCTTACCTTTCGACACTCGATCAATCGGCGCCGGGCGCGGCACGCGTCGCACGGGATTCAGTTCCAACAACCGCAGCGCCTCCTGCACCGCGCGCTCCAGTTGCGGATCGCGTCCTTTGATCACATCCGCCGCCGTGTACTCAACTTCAATGTCCGGCGCGACGCCGATGTTTTCTACGTCCCACTCACCTTTCAGGTTATAGAACGCGAGACTCGGCGCCGTGATCCCGCCGCCGTCGATCGTCGCCGGAATCCCGAGCGTCCCGACGAGTCCGCCCCACGTTCGCGTCCCGATCAGTGGTCCAATCTTGCGCAAGCGGAACATGTACGGCAACGCATCGCCACCCGAACCTGCCGACTCGTTGATGAGCATCACCTTTGGTCCATAGATACCCGCGATTGGAGACGTCGACGGCGTCCCGTCACGCAACGCGAAGTAACCCATCAACTTTCGATCGAGCTCGTTAACGATGTAGTCCGCCACCATGCCGCCATGATTGTAACGCTCATCGATCACCGCGCCATCCTTGTCCTGCTGCGCGTAGAAGTAACGTGTGAACGACGTGTAGCCGGGAATCGTGGTATTCGGCAACCAGACGTACGCGAGTTTGCCGTTCGAGAGTTTATCGACGAGCCGGCGATTGTTCTCGATCCACGCGCGCGTGCGCAGCGTGTCTTCACTTGCGACCGGCACCACCGTGAGCAAACGCGAGCCTTCGAGCGACGGCGTCTTGTTCACGCGAATCAAGGTCTGTCGATTGGCGGTGCCTTCAAACACATTGTAAATGTTCGCGGGCGGCGCGAGTGGACGGCCATTGACTTCGAGCAGGTAGTCACCTTCCGCCACTTGAATGCCGGGCGCGGCGAGCGGCGCGCGCAGATCCGGATTCCAATTCTCCCCCGTGTAGATCTTTTTGATCCGGTAACGCCCGTCGGCAATTTCGAAATCGGCGCCCAGCAGACCGACTGAAACCGGGTCTTCACTCGGAACATCGCCCGGACCGGTCAGATACGAGTGACCGACCGTGAGCTCGCCGCCCATCGCCGCGATCACGTAGCCGAGATCCGCGCGATGGCCCACTGGCGCCAGCAGCGGTTTGTACTTCTCGTATACCGCCTGCCAGTCAGCGCCGTGCATTTTCGCGTCGTAGAAATAGTCGCGCTGGATGCGCCACGTTTCGCGATAGATCTGCGACCACTCGGCGCGCGGATCGACGCGCGTTTCGAGCTGGGCCACGTTCAGTGGTCCATCTCCGACTTTCCCCGGCCGCTCGGTCGCGACCACGCCCCAACTATTGGCCGCCGACTGGTAAAGCAACTTCTTCTTGTCGGCCGAGACCGAATACGAACGAATGCCGCCTTCAAGAAACGGCGCCGCTGCGCGCTCGCGCAGTTGATAACGCTGCAGGCGCAGCGCTCCCGGCGCGCCGCCGGGAAGTGGTTCGGTGTAATAGAAACTCCCCGCCGCGCCGGACGCGAGATTGCCGTAGTCGCCGGGCGGGATATTCACCGCGAGTACGCGTTGATTGAGCCCGTTGAGATCTATGCGCACCGCGGGCTTTGCGTTCGGATCGGGTTTCGGGGCATCCGGGCTGGGCGGACTCGGCGGCTTCGGCTCGTCGCCTGTCTCAGGCAGGAGCGGCGACGGCTCGTTTGCGTTCAGCACCACGAGGTAGATCGCGCGGCGCACCGGACGATCGAGCGAGCTCATCTCGAGCCAACTCGTGCTTGGTCCATAGTTAGTGCTGGCCATGAAGTAGAGATACTTGCCGCTCGCATCGAACGTCGGCGAGATCGCATCGGCGAGACCGTCCGTGACCTGGTACGCCTTCTTCTCGGCCCATGAATAAACAAAGATCGCGCGCAAATGGTTGGCGAGATTCTTCGAGTAAGTGATCCACTTCGAATCGGGAGACCACGCCGCGCTGAACTGCCGGATCGGATCGGGATAGTTGTCGGTATCGAGCTTCGTCGCAGCGCCGTTGGCGACGTCGATCGCCCAGAGGTTGTTGTGATTGTCTTCGAGCACTATCTGCATGCCGTCAGGCGACCACGTCGCGCCGTCGTAGAAAGCATTTGCCGGCATGTTAACTGCACGCGGCGGTGTGACGCCGGTCGGCTCGCCGATCATCAATTGATACTCGCCACTCGCGTCCGAGAACCAGGCGATGTGTGTTCCGTCGGGCGACCAGGTTGGACCACGATCGTGCGCGCCCGAGCTCTGCGTCAGGTTGCGGAAGTCGCCTTTCTCGGCCGGCACAGTGAAGATCTCACCGCGCGCTTCGAAGGCGGCGCGAGTGCCGGTTGGGGAGAGCGTCGCGTTGCGAATCATGCTCGCGACTTTTTTGAACTGCGGGCGCGCCCACGGCAGATCCCCGGTCACTTCGATGTCGAGCTTCTGCGACTTTCCGGATTTGCCGTCGACGAGATAGATGTACTTTCCAGCACAGTGGGATCCGAAGCTTGGAATTCACGTGACTTGAAGTCGCGGC
>JADMIO010838932.1_pt1 | contig 35851 bp, 30 predicted proteins | sample 8958161 | NCBI WGS metagenome assembly JADMIO01 (sample SAMN16585339, study PRJNA669376) | soil metagenome | isolation source: Crop rotation soil | place: USA: Cullars Rotation, Alabama | collected 2011
GGCCGCGGGCCGCTCGCCCCCTTCGGCGCGGCCGGCGGCGGCGACGTCGGCTTCATGGGCGTCCCGGGCACGGGCCAGGACCGCCGCTCCGTCGAGAGCGTCGTCTACGTCTGCGACGCCTCCGGCTCCATGATCAACACCTTCGCGTCACTCAAGGACCAGCTCACCCACTCCGTCGAACGCCTCAGGGCCGCCCAGTCGTTCGACGTGGTGTTCTTCCAGGACGAAAGGTGCAGCGCCTTCGCCGGCGGGCTGGTGTTCGCCACGCCGGATAACAAGCGCAAACTATTCAAGTGGCTCGAAGAGCAGACCACCACCGGCACGACCAACCCAACCCCCGCGCTGGAGCTGGCCTTCAAGAGCAAGCCGCAGCTCATCTACCTCCTGACCGACGCCGACTTCCCCGACAACAACGCGGTGAAGAAGGCGATCGCGCGGTTGAACAGAGAAAAGCAGACGCGCGTCAACACGATCGTGTTCGTCGGCGGCGACGGGGACGAGGGGTCCGAAGGGTTCCTCGACCTGATGAGGCAGATCGCCAACGACAACGGTGGGGTCTACGCCCACGTGAAGGAGAGCGAGCTGCGCTGATGGCCCAGGCCCATGATTCGATCGGCGCCGAGCACCGGGCGTTCATGGAGGCGCAGCACATCTTTTTCGTGGCGACGGCCCCGGCGGAGGAGTCGGGCCACGTCAACCTTTCGCCCAAAGGCATGGACACCTTTCGCGTGCTCTCGCCGACGCGGGTCGCGTACCTGGACCTCACCGGCAGCGGCAACGAGACGGCGGCACATGTCACGCAGAACGGGCGGATCACGTTCATGTTCTGCGCGTTCGAGGGGAAGCCGCAGATCCTGCGCCTGTACGGCAGGGGTCGGGTCGTACGGCAGGGCGGGGAAGAATGGGACGAGCTGGCGCCGCTGTTCCCGCAGCTGCCCGGCGCGCGGCAGGTCGTCGTCGCCGACGTCACCCGCGTCCAGACGTCCTGCGGCTTCGGCGTCCCGGTGATGAGCTTCTCCGGCGACCGCGACGCGCTGGTGCGGTGGGCGCTGGCCAAGAGCGACGACGGGCTCCGCGAATACCGGCAGCGAAAGAACCGCGCCAGCATCGACGGGCTGCCGACCGAGTGACGCAGCACTCGCGCCCGGGTCGTCATTCGCGGCCCCCCCCGTTAGACTGGTCGGATGCGACGCGACATCGAGCGGGTGCTCATCTCACAGGACCGCATCGCGCTGCGGGTCCACGAGCTCGCGCGGCAGATCACCGACGACCACCGCTCCTCGCCCGGAGGCGGGGCGGAGGTCGAGCTGACGATCGTGCCCGTCCTCACCGGCGCCATGATCTTCTGCGCCGACCTGATCCGTCACATCCCGATCGCCATGAAGATCGGCCTGCTGGCGGTCACCAGCTACCCCGGCCGCAGTGTCGCGTCGCAGGGCTCGAGGGTGATCGGGGAGATGACCGGCGACCTGCGCGGGCGCCACGTGCTGCTGGTGGACGACATCCTGGACAGCGGCGGTACGGTTCGGCTGGTGAAGCGAATGCTGAAAGATTCCGGCGCGGCCGCCGTCCGCACCTGTGTGCTGCTGCGCAAGGACCGGCCCAGCGCCCGCGAGGTGGAGGTGGATTACGTGGGCTTCGAGATCCCCGACGAGTTCGTGGTCGGCTACGGGCTCGATTTCAACAACTATTATCGAAATTTGCCGGACATCGTTACCCTCAAGGCGCACGTGACCCAGCGCACCGCATAAACCGTGATCGCAGCGCCGAGACAACTTCACGCCACGCGGCACACGCCGCGGACCCCGGGCGGCGGCGCCCGCGCGGGCGGCGCGGGGCGCTTCGGGCGGTCGCACCTCCGGGCGGCCGAGTCGGCATCGTCGCTCTACCCGAGCGAAGGGGGCGCCGCCGCGGCGGTGGAGGCGCTGCCGGCGCGCACGTCGCTGGCGGCGCTGCTGGCGGGCCACATCCTGCGCGACGGGGAGGTCGTGCTGCTGATCCTCAAGCCGTCGCTGTGGTTCATCGCCTTCAACGCGATGCGCTTCGCCGCGGCGGTGCTGATCGTGGCGATCGGGGCGCAGCTGTGGCTGCACAACTCGCGGGCCGCCGTCAGCATCGGCTACGCCGGCGCGTTCCTCATCGCGGGCCGCGTCATGTGGGCGGTGCTCCAGTGGATGGGCCGCCTCTACGTCCTGACCGACATGCGGATCGTCCGCCTGTCCGGGGTGTTCAACGTCGAGATCTTCGACTGCGCCCTGCGCAAGGTCGGAACGACGCGCCTCACCCGCACGTTCCGGGAAAAGCTCTGGCGGCTCGGCTCGATCGAGATCATCCCCGCCGACGAGTCCTGCCCGCCCAGCGTCTGGCAAACCGTGAAGCGCCCGGCGGAGGTGCAGGCGAAGATCCAGCTCACCATCGAACGGGCGAAGCAGGGCGGGATGCCGTGCGGCGGAGGCTGAAGCCACGCGCCGTGCTCCGGGCCGTTACTTCCGCGCCTCGGCCAGCCTGCGCGCGACGTGTTCTCGCACGACGGGCAGCTTCACCTTCGCCATGAGCTGCGCCGCCCGCGGCTTGTTCGTCGGGACCAGCGGCTCGACCGCGTACCACAGCATCAGCGGCAGGTTCGGGTCCTGCGCGTCTTCGCCGTGCGACCCCAGCGCCTCGGCGACCGCCCACCGCCGCTCCAGCGGCAGCCGCTGGAGGGACGACGCGAGGTGGAGGCGCACGAACGGCGACGCGTCGGACGCCGCCATCTGCGCGAACTTCTCCAGCGTCTCCGGCGCGACCTTGCGGTCCTCGACGATTAATCGCACGGCCCAGGCGCGCAGGTACTCGCTGGAATGGTCCAGCAGCTTCGCGAGGCCCGAGTCGTCGACGCCGCCGACGCAATGCAGCGCCCACAGCGCCCGCAGCTTGCGCGTGACGTCCGGGTTCTGTGCGAGCATTTTCTCGAGCGCCGGCCGGACGTCCGGCGACAGCTTCCCCGCCGCGAACCGCTCCTGGAGCACGCGGCGCGCGTGGCGAACCTGCCAGTCGTTGCGGTGGAGCTGCAGCTCGACGAGCTGCTGGTCGCTCAGCTTCGAAACGTCGATCTTTCCCGCTTTGGGCTGGCCGTACGTGAGTTTGTAGATACGGCCACTCTCCCGGTGGATGGTCTTGTCGTCGGTGTTGTGGCACTCGCCGGTATCCGACCAGTCCGTGACGTAGACGCCGCCGTCGGGGCCGTACTCGAGCTCCAGGCCGCGGAACCAATCGTCGTTGGCGAACAGGAAATCCTTGCCGTGGTGGGCGACGTAGCCGGAGGCGCGGCGCTCCAGGACGTCATTGTTCACTCGATTGCCGTGGAGGTTGACGGTGAACAGCGTGTTGCGATAGGCGTCGGGCCAGTTGTCGCCCAGGTACACCATGGCCCCGACATGCGCGTGGCCGCCGCCGGCGTCGAGGTTGCGGTTGGGGCCTTTGCGGACCTCGGTCCAGTCGCCGATGAAGTGCAGGTGGTCGACGCAGCTGTCCATCAGCTTGTAGGTGTGGGTGTTGATGTCCTGGCCGTACATCCGCTTGAAGTGGGCGCCTGGGACGACGTGCCAGAGGTGTGCGATGACGCAGTTGGTCATGAACATCTCGCCGTAGTCGTCGAAGTCCAGGCCCCACGGGTTGGTCGTGCCCCACGCGACGACCTCGAACTGGCGCGTGACGGGGTGGATTCGCCACACGCCGCAGTCCATGTGCTGGCGCTGGTTCTCCGGCGTCTCCGGCGTGCCGACAATGGAGTAGGACTGGATGCCGTTCATCCCGTAGAGCCAGCCGTCCGGTCCCCAGGTGAGGCCGTTGAAGACGTTGTGGCCGGCCTCGGCGAGGTTCCAGCCGTCGAGGACGACCTCGGGGGTGTCGGTGTCGGGCTTGTCGTCGCCGTCGCGGTCGGGGATGAACTGGAGGAAGGGGGTCGCGCACAGCCACACGCCGCCGAAGCCCACCTCGATGCCGGAGAGGTTGGTGCCCTTGTCGAAGAAGACGGTGCGCTTGTCGAACTTCCCGTCGCCGTCGGCGTCCTCGAGGATGACGACGCGGTCGGAGCCGGTCTCGCCCTCCTTGTGCCACTTGGGGTAGGACAGTCCTTCGACGACCCAGAGGCGGCCGCGGTCGTCGGTGGTGAAGGCGATGGGCTGGACGACGTCCGGCTCGCCGGCGAAGAGGCTGACCTGGAAGCCCGCCGGCAGCGTCATCTTCCCCGGCGCCTGCGCGGGGGGCGTCGCGGAATCAGCGGCGCGAATGATGGGAGCCGGAAGAGCGACGACGGCGACGACGATCGACAACCCGAAGAAGGCGCGCGGTGCGGTCATTCCCGCAATCCTACCGGCGCCGCGAAGATGTGGAAGTCACGCACGTCCGCCGGCAGTTGTCCCGCCGCCGCTTGCCTCTTCGCGGTTGCACGGGGCTACTCGGTCTGCGGCCCCATCGCATTGAACAGGCCCTGCGGCGTCTCGAGCTGCACGCTGTTCACGCCCTCGCCGCGCTCCGAGAACCGTTGGCCCCCCTTGTTGAACAGCTTGTCGGTGCGGATGGGCGACTTGCTGTGCGCCGGGAGCGCCCGCAACGGCTGGACGTACGCCTGGTTGACCCAGACGTTGACGGCGTTGATGGGGGTGTTCTCGAAGTTGTAGAGCTTGATCGTGCGACGGTCGGCGGTGACGATTGCCGCTACCCGCCGCTCGTCCGACGGCGCTTGGCGCGGAAAGTCGGCGTTGCCGGCGTGGGCCGCCAGCTGCGTGTCCGTCATCGCCTGGGCCGGCGGGTCCATGGAGGGGGACATCGAGCCGGAGCTCGCGGCCGTGGACTGTCGGCTGCGGCCGCCCGAGGTGGCACACCCGAACACTACTGCCATCACGAGCACGGCGATGGCTTGACGTCGCATGGATCGGCTCCTTCAGTGAGGTACGGTACACGGCCGCTCCACAAACGGCGTGCCCGAACCGGGCAGAACTGGCGTCCACGCGGAAATGAGCAGTTGCCGATGCAGAATCAGACACGTTGGCAGGCAATGGACGTTTTGTCACCGCTAGCGCGCGAGGCCGCCGCCGGCAACGCTGGAAACGCATATACGCGCTTGGTGGTAAGGGGTGACGGCTGGAAGCCGGCCTGGGACATGCTCCGGCGACTCACCCCCGACGGACTTCTGTCAGCGCCCGCGCGAAGCGATGAGGATGCGCGGGCCATGCTGGCGGGCTTGTGGCTCTGGCATGACTGGCTCGACGAGTCGCACCAGATCTCGCAGAATCTCCACAGCGCCACCGGAAGCTTCTGGCACGCGATCATGCACCGCCGGGAGGGGGACTTCTCCAACGCCAAGTACTGGTACGCCCGCTGCCGGCACCACCCGGTCCTGACGCAGATCCCGGTGCTGGCGCGCACGACCCTGGGTGCCGGTGCGACGACGACGGGACCGCTGCACGACCTGCTGGCGGGGGAGTGGGACCCCGGCCGCTTCGTCGACGTCGTCGAAGGGATTCACCGCAAGCCGGACGACCCGCTCCACGCAACGGCGGTTCGCCTCCAGCAGGTCGAGTGGCAGGCCCTGTTCGCCCGCTGCGCCCGGCAGGCAGCCGGGGCCTGAGCCAGTCGCCTACTCCTCCTCCGCCTTGGGCTTGTACTGCGCCACGACCGCCTGCTGGACCTGGGGCGGGACGGGCTCGTAGTGGCTCAGCTCCATCGAGAAGCTGCCCTGGCCGCCGGTGACGCTCTTGAGCTGCGACTGGTACTGCATCACTTCCGCCAGCGGGGCCTGCGCCTTCACCACCGCCATGCCGCCGGGCAGGATGTCGGTCCCCTGGATGCGGCCGCGCTTGCCGGAGAGGTCGCCGGTGATCGTGCCCATCTGCCCCTCGGGGACCGTCACCTCCATGTTGACGATCGGCTCGAGCAGCACGGGCTTGGCCTTCTGGATCGCGTCGCGCAGGGCGTACTTGCCTGCGGTGCGGAAGGCGACTTCCTTACTGTCGACCGGGTGGTGCTTGCCGTCGGTGATGGCCACGCGGATGTCCTGCATCGGGTAGCCGGCGATCGCGCCGGTCTCCATCACGTCGTGGATGCCCTTTTCGACCGCGGGGATGAACTGGCCGGGAATGGTGCCGCCGAAGATTTCGTTGACGATTTCGATGCCGGTGCCGCCCTTTTCCTTGCGCGCCGGCGAGTCCTCCGGCAGCGGCTCGACGCGGAGGAACACCTCGCCGAACTGCCCGGCCCCGCCGGTCTGCTTCTTGTGACGGTGGTGGCCGTCGGCCGAGTGCAGGATCGTCTCGCGGTAGGCGATCTTGGGCGGCTTGGTGTCCACCTGTAGGCCGCGGTTGCGCAGCTTCTCCAGGATCAGCCGCAGGTGCAGTTCGCCCAGCCCCTGGATCACCATCTCGTGGGTCTGCCGGTCGGTGTAGTACTTGAAGGTCGGGTCTTCCTCGGCCAGCTTGGCCAGCTGCTGCGAGATCTTCTGCTCGTCGCCGCGCGCCTTGGGTGTTACGGCCAGGCCGAACATCGGGGTCGGGAAGGGCATGCGCCCCAGGTGGACGCTGTCCAGCGCGTGGTCGTCGTGCAGCACGTCCCCCGTGTGCAGCTCTTCGATCTTCGCCACCGCGCCGATGTCGCCGGCGATGACCGCGTCGGCCTCCTTGTGCTCCTTCCCCTGGAGGTGGAACACGTGGCCGAGCTTCACCGGCTTCTTGCTGTGCCCGATGAAGACCTGGCTCTGGCCCGTGCACTTGCCCTGGTGCACCCGGAACACCGCCAGCTTTCCGACGAACGGGTCGGTCGTCACCTTGAACACGTGCGCCAGGAGCGGGCGGTTGGCGTCCTGGTTATAGGGGAAGGGTTTCTCGTCGGACCCTTCGCCGTAGACGAACGGCCGCGGGTTGCCCTCCAGCGGCGAGGGAAAGTGGCGCGCGATCGCGTCCAGCAGCTCGGGGATGCCCATGCCGGTCTTGGCGTCGGTGAAGAGGATGGGCACGAGGTGCGCCTCGTCCATCGCCTTCTCGAACGGCGCGTGCAGCGCGTCGTAGTCCGGCTCCTCACCGCCGAGGTACTTCTCCATCAGGTTCTCGTCCATCTCGACGATCTGGTCGAGGATGCGGGCGTGGGCGAGCTTGACGGTGTCGAAATCGCTCTCGCCGGCGGTGTTGAGCAGGCACTCGACCACCGCCTTGCCGCCGCCGGTCGGCAGGTTGATCGGCAGGCACTCGCCGCCGAACGCCTCGCGGATCTGGCCGACCAGCCCCTCCAGGTCCACCTCCGGCGAGTCACATTTATTGATGATGACCGCCCGCGGAAGGTTGCGGTCCTTGGCGATCTCCATCATCCGGCGGGTGACCACCTCGATGCCGCTTTGCGCGTTCACCACCACCGCGACCGTCTCCACCGCCGGCAGCGCCCCGATCGCCGCGCCGATCAGGTCGGGCGAGCCGGGCGCGTCAATCAGGTTGATGCGCTTGCCGAGGTGGTCCATGTAGAGCACCGAGGCGTAGATCGAGTGCTTGTGCTCCTTCTCCTCCTTCTCAAAGTCGCTGTAGCTGGAGCCGTCGGCGACGCTGCCCTTGCGGGTGACGGTCTTGGACTCGGCGAGCAGGGCGTCGGCGATGGTGGTCTTGCCGCACCCGCCGTGGCCGACGAGCAGCACGTTGCGGATGTCCGCGGTGGTGTAACTGGGCATGGTCGATCAACTCCTGGCACACACACTGGAAAGGACGGGAGAACCCGCGGCCAGTATAGATGGCTTGGCAGTCGCGCCAAGCACCGAAGAAAAACCCACCGCCGTCGCCCGGGCCGCTCGATTCCACCGCGGGCCGTGGGATAATCGCCGGCTCGCATTGATCAGGTCAGGTTGTTCGGAGGGTCCGAGATGTTTGTGTTCGAGTGCCTGGAGCGGCGGCAGCTCCTGTCCGTCACCGTCAAGGTGAATTTCCAGCCGCCGGGCGCGCCCGTGCCCGCGGGTTACGTCGCCGACACCGGCAGTACGTTGCGCGACCAGGGCAACGGCTTCACCTACGGCTGGGACGCGGCCAACACCGCCTACCGCGAGCGCAACGCCGTCGCCGACCAGCGTTACGACACGGTCACGCACATGCAGCTGTATGGCGTTCGCACGTGGTCGCTCAAGGTCCCCAGCGGCACGTACACCGTCCACCTGGTCGCCGGCGACCCGTCGCACACCGACAGCGTCTACAAGCTCAACGTCGAGGGGACGCTGGTCCTCAACGGCACGCCCACCAGTGCCGCCCGCTTCGTGGAGGCGACGAAGAACGTGACGGTGACTGACGGGGCGCTGACCCTGTCGAACGCCGCCGGCGCGGTGAACAACAAGATCGCGTTCCTCGAAGTGACCTCGCTGACGACGGCTGCCAACCTGCCCCCCAGGGCGCCGCTCATCAGCGAGCCCGTGTCCGACGGTGAAATCATCAACTACGCCGACCTGCACATGGAGACCGCTCCGTTCTCCGACCCCAACCCCGGCGACACCCACCTCTCGAGCGACTGGCAGGTCCACCAGAAGAGCACCAACGAGATCGTCTGGCGGGCTGACGGCCTGACCACGACCGCCGGCAAAGTCCACGTCCACTACGGCGACGGCCAGTTCGTCGGGTCTCGCGCCGGCAAGAACGAGCTGCTGCCCGACACCGACTACGTCCTGTGGGTCCGCCACCGCGATAACAGCGGCGCCGCCAACAGCTACAGCCCGTGGTCGCTACGCTACTTCCACACGACGAAGAAGATCACGCCGCCGCCCAGTGCCCCCGACTGGACGGTGGACCAGGCGGGATACAAGGTCGAGCAGGTGCCACTGGAGTTTCCGGCGGGCGAGCCGCCGCTGCGGCTGGTGGTGAACATCGCGTTCGTCCCCGACGGCCTTCACGGCGCCGCGCCCGGCGCGCCGCTGCTGTACCTGACGGAGCTGTATGGCAAGGTCCGCGTCGTCACCAACGACTACACCGTCCACACCTACGCCTCGGGCCTGCTCAACTACGACCCGACCGGCCCGTTCCCGGGACAGGGCGAGCAGGGCCTGTCGGGATTGGCGATCGACCCCACCAGCGGCGACCTGTTCGTCAGCATGCTCTACGACGACAACCCCGACGACGCGGTAAAGAACCGCTTCCCCAAGGTGACGCGGCTGCACAGCACTAACGGCGGCCTGAGCGCCGCGACGCGCACCGACATCCTGAAAATGCCCGGCGAGCAGCAGGGCCAGAGCCACCAGGTCTCCAACGTCAGCATCGGCCCCGACGGCAAGCTGTACGTCCATAACGGCGACGGCCTGGGCACGCCGCAGACGGCGCTGAACCTCAACTCGTTCCGCGGGAAGGTGCTGCGGATGAACCTGAACGGCTCGGCGCCCAGCGACAACCCCTTCTACAACGCCGCCGACGGCATCACCGCCCGCGACTACGTCTACGCGTACGGGTTCCGCAACCCGTTCGGCGGGGCGTGGCGCAAGAGCGACGGGCAGCATTACGAGGTGGAGAACGGGCCGGGCGTCGACCGGCTGGCCAAGGTGCGCCGCGGCGCGAGCTACGGCTGGGACGGCACGCAGGCGACCATGTCCACCAACGCCATTTACAACTGGTCGCCGGCGGCGGGGCCGGTGAACATCGCCTTCGTCGAGCAGGCGACGTTCGGCGGCAGCGGGTTCGGGACCGACAAGTGGGGCCACGCCTTCGTCGCCGAGTCCGGCGCCACTTACGCCACCGGCCCGCAGGCCCGCGGCAAGCGGATCAGCGAGTTCGTCATCGACGGCACGTCGACCAACGGCACGCTCACCGGCGGCCCGCGCAGCCTCGCCCACTACACCGGCAACGGCAAGGGCACCGCCGTCGCCCTGGCCGCCGGCCGCGACGGCCTCTACTTCAGCGACTTCTACGCCGACGACCCGGTCAACGGCGTCTTCAACCCGACCAACGCCGGCTCGCACATCCTGCGTGTGGTGAAGGTCGGGTAGGGCGGTTGTCCATCGTGTGCGGAGTGTCGGCGCCCCTCGCACGGGCGGGACGCCCGTGTCACATGCGACGCCGTCGGTGACACGGGCGTCCCGCCCGTGCGAGGGGCGTTCAAGCCGCGGCGGGTGAACATCCGATAACACGGACACGATGCCGTTCGACCCGCTCGTGGCCAACGCCGGCCGGTTACAGATCCTCACGGCCCTGGCCGTTGAAGAGCGCCAGGAGTTCGTCCACCTGCGCCGCCGCACGCAGCTCACCGACGGCAACCTCGCTGCCCACGCGAAGCGGCTCCAGTCCGCGGGCCTGATCGAGATCGACAAGCGGTTCCGCGAGGGCAAGCCGGTGACCAGCTACCTGCTGACCGCCGAGGGCCGCCGCGCGCTGGAGGGCCACGCCCGCCGCCTCATCTCGGCAATCAGCCAGAGAAAGAAGGCGCCCCCCTGCGAAGCGGAGGCGCAAGCGACGCCCGTTCCCGTGGAAGTCCGGGAGCAACTCCCCGCCGAAGACGAGTGGGTCGACTGACCGGTCGCGCGCGGTTTTCCAGGAACACAACGGGCCCCGGCGCTTGCGGCGCCGGGGCCCGTTCCGCTTTCACTTTGACCCGGCCGCACTCACGCCTGGCCGATGAAGGTCAGGTCGTCGGCGAACTCCCTGGCCGTCAGGTCGGTGATGAAGTCGCGGACGAACAGGGTGCCGTCGACGTCGGCGAAGAACCAGTCCTCGCCGTTGCCGCCGGTCAGCACGTCCACGACCCCGTCGTCGAACACGGTCACGTCGGCGACGAGGAAGAAGTCCTCGCCGGTGGCCGCGTTGCGGTTGAGGCGGGTGGCGCTGCCGGTGCCGTCGCGCAGGTTGTGGATCCGCTCGGAGTACGTGCGCGAGGAGTTCCACTCTGCGAGGATGGCGCTGAGCGCGTCGCGGCGGTCGACGAAGTTGGTGTAGGCGCCGATCAGGATGTCGTCGTTGGCGTCGCCGTTGATGCGGTCGACGGAGCCGACGCCGCCGGTGTAGGCGCCCTCGCCGATCAGGAGGTCGCGTCCGCCGTTGCCGGAGAGCAGGTCGACGCCCGCGCCGCCGACGAGCGCGTCGCTGCCGCCGCCGCCGCGCAACCGGTCGTTGCCGGCGCCGCCGTAGAGCTCGGCGGGGCCGGTGAAGTTGGTCGCGACGGTGATGTCGTCGTTGCCCGCGTTGCCGTAGACCAGCACGCGGTCGACCACGCCGCTCACGTTCGTCGTCACGCCGTCGACCACGACACGCGTGGACGTGCTGACCTTGGAGACGGTGATCACGTTGTTGTTCAACGCCGGGTTCGTCTGGTCCGACGCGCCCACCAGCAGCATGTTCTTCCCGGGGTTGGCCGGGTCGGACATGACGGCGGTGGTGGTGACGTTGACGGTGAAGGGGTCGAAGAACCCGTCTCCATCCTTGTCAGTGACCTGAGGCTGAATCACATACGTACCGGTCGCCGTGTAGACGTGGCTCGGCACCGGCGCGCCAATAAACGCGAACGTGTCGGGATCGAAGCCTCCGAAGGAGACAATGGTTCCGTCCCCAAAATCGATGAATCCCTGATACTGCGCGGCACGATCGGCATTGGACGGATCGAATACCTGGAACGAGATAGTTTGCCCTGGGACACCCGTAGTTGAACTGATCGTCACGGTCGGCGCCACGTTGAGAACATTGACGCCCAGGTCGCCGCCGTAGCGGGCCAGCACGATGCGGTTGTTGGGGCTCGCGTTGCTGTAGCCCGCGGCCACGATGCTGCCGCCCGGCGTCACCGCCGCGGCGCGGATCTCGCTGAGCGAGCCGATGGCGGTGTTGGTGTGGCCAAGGCCCTCACCCGGATCGCGCTGCCCAGGGTTGAAAGGACTATCAAAGAAATCCTCGCCGAAGCTTTCGTCGAACGACACGAATGCGCCGAAGTCTCGGAAGCCGTGGACGGCGAATACGAACGAGCCATTGGGCTCCGAGGCGCCCAGGGTCACCATCGTCCCGTCGGGCTGCAGGACCAGGTCGTAGACCGTGTCGAACCCGCCGCCGTCGTACGTGAAGGTGCCAGCAGTCGGATCTAATGGGCTGACGATGGGGTTGAAGCTTGTGTCGATTGTTCCATTGGCGTTCAGGCGTGCGAGGAAGATGTCGACCCCGCCGGACACGCTCTTGTTCGTGCCGACGATGATCTTTCCATCCGGCCGTACCGCCAGCGACGTTGGCGAGAGGACGGCGACGTTGCTGGCGACGCCGGGATTGAACCACGCCGACACGCCGGCGGAGGTAAACTTCTGGACCACCAGGCTGCCGGTGTTGGAGCTGCCCGCGGCCACGATGCTGCCGTCGCCGAGGACGACGGCGTCCTGCGCCTGCCAGCCCGGCACGACGCTCGACGCCAGCCCGCCCGACCCGAAGGTCGGGTCGACCGCGCCGGTGATGCTGAGCCGGAGCATGGCGAACTGTCCGACGCTGTTGCCCGCGGCGATGACGCTGCTTCCCTGGGCGGCGAGGACGTTGACCGAGTCGTTGCCGTTGGCGTTGCCGATGTCGTAGAGCCGCACGCCCCCGGCGCCCCAGCCGCCGTCCGGCGTGCCGGTCGAGAGGCCGAAGCGGGCGACCGCGAAGTCGTTGTTTCCCAATCCGTTCAGCGACGTCCCGCCGACGTACAGCGAGCCGCCGGTGATCAGCAGGGACAGCTCGTCCTGGTCGCTGTTGCCCAGGAACGGGACGACCGCCGTGTGGGTCAGGGCGTCGTTGCCCCAGCTCAGGTCGGCGTCGCCGGAGGGCTTGAAGCGCTTGAGGCGCACCGCGCCGGAGTTCTGGTAGGCGACGATCGTGTTCCCGTCGGCGTCGACCACGACGCTCTTGGGCAGGCCGATCGCGTCGACGCGCGTGCCGGGGACCTTGCCGGGCGTGTTGTCGGCGGCGTTGAAGGTGGTGTCGAGGTAGGCGTTGTGGTTGGCCGACTCGGCGTGCACGACCGCCGCCGTGGTCAGCGTCGCCGTCGCGGTGACGCGCCGGTCGGTGGTGCCGTCGAAGTTGTGCGTGACGTTGACCGACGCAGCGCCGGCGGGGTTGACCGACTGGACCGGGCTTCCGTCGCCCCAGTTGACGTCCCAGTGCGAGATCGTCGATCCCGTGGCCCCCTGGACGGCGAGCGTCAGGACGTAGTCGCCCTCGTTGACGTCGGTGGCCCCGCTGAGGGTGTACGTGGCGCTGAGGAGGCGCCGGTTTTCGAGGAGTTCGTACGGTAGAACGTCACGGCCTCCCGCCCCGGTCCCGCGGGCGGCCTTGCCCTTGGGTTGCCTGCGCGCGCAGGCGGACTGACTCGACGGCCGAAGCCGTGAACGAAATAACATCCGGATCTCCATTCTGAGCCCCGCTGGATGAGCGCGGAGCTTCCCTTTAGCCCACCGAGAGGTTGACGTGCCACGACCTACGCGTACGTCTATCGAGCAACGGAGACTTGATTCGAATTCGGCAATCGCCTCCCCCCCGTACGACCAGGGTTGCCCGGAGGTAGGTGCCGCTGCGAATTCCCGAAGCCCGCCTCGCTTCCCTACAACGGGAGCCAGTATCCCGGGCGGACAAAGAAATGCAAGTTGGGGCGGCCCGTTCTGACATTTGGTGTTTGCTTCAGTCCGGTCCACAACTTACGCGTGGCGCGGCAGCAGGGGAGGTTTTACCGCAGTCCTTTTTGTTGAGCGTGCCTGACGTCGGAGGCCGCCCGCCCTGTTCCGCGGACCCCGCTCACCGTATTCTTCCCGCCGCATGACCGACACCGTGCCGGCGCCACTCCCGCCCGCCCCGACGCGCAAGGCCCCTTCGGCGTCCGAAGCGGCCCGCGCGCTGCCGCGATTCGGCGCCCGCTGGATCGCGCTGCTCGCCGCGACGCTCATCGCCATCTACCTCTGCTGGCTCATCGTCGCTCAATTCGTCGAGGTGCTGCTCTGGGCGGGCGTGCTGGTCGTGGTCTTCTATCCGGTGCACGAGTACATCGTCCGCCGCGTGCGCAGCCGCAACCTCGCGGCGCTGCTGAGCTGCCTGCTCGTCGCCGTCACCATCCTCGGGCCGCTCACGCTGGTGACGATCGCGGTCGTCAACCAGGCGCCCAGCGCCGTCGACAACGTTCAGGCGGGCATCGACAAGCTGCTCGACCCCAACAACCGCGTCCACCAGTACGTCGACCGGTGGATCGACCTGGACGAGATGAAGTCGGGCGAGTGGAAGAAGGACCTGGTCAAGGCGGTGCAGAGCAGCGGCGGCTCGATCGCCGGCCAGACCCTGACCGTCGTGGGGCGCGTGCTCGTGGTGGCGACCAAGATCGTCATCATGGTCTTCACGATGTACTACTTCTTCCGCGACGGCGAGCGGATCCGCGCGGCGCTGATCGACGTGCTGCCGCTGGAGCACGAGCAGAGCGAGCAGATCTTCAGCCACACCCGCGAGGTCATCGCCGCCAGCGTGAACGGCGTCGTGGTCATCGCCGCCGTCCAGGGCGCGCTGGGCGGCATCGCCTTCGCTATCCTGGGCATCCCCTCGCCGCTGCTCTGGGGCGCGGTGATGTTCATCACCTCGATGATCCCGCTGGGCGGCTCGGCACTGGTGTGGGGCCCGGCGGCCCTGTTCCTGCTCGTCAACGGCCACTGGATCAAGGCGCTGCTGCTGGTGCTCTGGGGCGCGCTGGTCATCGGGATGCTCGACAACGTCCTGCGCCCCAAGCTGGTCGGCAACCGCACGCGCCTGCACGAGCTGCTGGTCTTCTTCTCGGTCATCGGCGGGCTGACGGTCTTCGGCCCGCTGGGGCTGGTCGTCGGCCCGGTGGTCGTCGCGATCACACTGGGGTTGCTCGACGTCTTCAGGCAGGTGCAGCGCCCGCCGGCGGTGACGATCCGCGAGCCGGGCGTCATCGAGGCGCAGGACGCGGTGAGGGAAGTGCCCCCGGCGGACAAGTCGCCCGAGGCGCGGGAAGCCGCCGCGAAGCTGGACATCAAGTCGGAGACGGCAGCAAGCGCGTGAGGACCCGCAGGCGCGCGAGGATCCGCAGCTGCGCTTCGTCGGGCTGACGCCCTCCAGCGCTACGCCGCTGCGTAGCGCGGCGCAGCCGCGGATCCCTCAGCGCGTTGCTACAATCCCGCGTCCATGTCGAAAGAACCCCTCAACAAGTCCTGGCAGGCCCGCATCGGCGAGGCGACCGACGCGCTGGCGCAGTCGTTCGTCGAGTCGATCAGCTACGACCGCCGCCTCTACAAGCACGACATCGCCGGCTCCATCGCCCACGCCAAGATGCTGGCCCGCGCGGACCTGCTGACGGAAGAAGAAAAGAACGCCATCCTGCAGGGCCTGTATTCGATCGAGCGCGACATCGACGCCGGGAAGTTCGCCTTTGACGAGAGCCTCGAAGACATCCACATGGTGATCGAGGCGGCCCTGATCGAACGGGTCGGGAACGCCGGCCGCAAGCTGCACACCGCCCGGAGCAGGAACGATCAGGTCGCGCTGGACCTGACGCTGTGGGTGCGTGAGGCGTCGCGGGAGGTGCGACAGAAGATTGAGCTGGCGTGTCGTGCGTTTGTGGCGCTGGCCGAACGTTCAGCGGACGTCGTGATGCCGTCGTACACGCACTTGCAGCGTGCACAACCCATCAGCGCAGGCGCCGAGGCGCTCGCCTGGGCGGCGATGCTCGACCGCGACGGCGGCCGCCTCATGCAGACCTCCGACATTCCACTCGCTTACAACAGCCCGCTCGGCAGCGGGGCGATCGCGGGAACCTCGCTGCCGACGTCTCCAAAAGTTGCCGCGGAGATCCTCCACTTCCTGTCCGGACCGTCCAACAGCATCGATCACACCGCGTCGCGAGATCAGGCGCTCGATTTCGTATTCGGCCTCTCCATGATCTCCCAGCACCTCTCCCGCTGGGCCGAGCAGTGGATCATTTACTCCACGACCGAGTTCTCCTTCATCAAGACCGCCGACCGCTACACCACCGGCTCGTCGATGATGCCGCAGAAGCGCAACCCCGACATGCTGGAGCTGATCCGCGGCCGCTGCGGCACGGTCTACGGCAATCTCGTCGCGTTGCTCACGATCCTCAAGGGCTTGCCCATCGGCTACAACCGCGACCTCCAGGAGGACAAGCGCCACGTCTTCCAGGCTTACGACACGGTGAGCAGTTGCCTGACCATGGCCGCCGCGATCGTGTCGAGCACGAACTTCGTGCCGGAGAACATCGAGCCAACGCTCGAGCGCGGGTTCCTCGACGCGACCAGTCTCGCGGAATACTTCGTCACCAAGGGCGTCCCGTTCCGCACGGCGCACCAGATCGTTGGGTCGCTCGTGGCGCGGTGCGAGAAGGAGAAGAACACCGCCCTGGCGCAGCTCCCCCTGGAAGTCTTCCAGGAGGCGGTCAAAGCCCACGGCCCGCCGTCCGTCGGAATCGGACAGGACCTCTACGAGGCGCTGGGCGCAAGGAACGTGGTGAAGCGTTACCGCAGCGCCGGCGCCGCAGGGGGGGAGCCCTTCCGGCAGCAGCTCGCCGACTGGAAGAAGCGACTGGGGATGGAGACGTAGGGGCGAGGCTTGCCTCGCCCTCCTTCGCCCGCGTCCTGCACATTTGTCCGCAAAGGGCGACGCAAGCGTCGCCCCTACGGGATCTCCTTCAGCAGCTTCCGGCCTTCCGCCGCGGCGGGCGAGTCGGGGTACGTCTCGATCAGCTTCTTCAGCCGCGTGCGCGCCCCGTCGTAACGCTTGTTCGCTGCATAGAGCTTGGCGCTGCTGAGCAGCCGCTCCGCTTCCGTCGGCGCCGGGGCCGGGGGCCGCGGCACGGCTGCCTTCACCGGCTCCGCCGGCGCCTTGTGCGCGACGACCTTTTCGGGCTCCTGCGGCTCCGTCGGCTCCAGCAGGTCCAGCCCCTTCTCGAACCACTTGCGGTTGGGCATCTGGTGCCCGAATCCGGGGATCTCGATGTACGTCACGTGCTTGAACCCGTCTTCGAGCATGCCGCCGTAATAGAGCTTCGTCTGCTCCCGGTTCATGTCGCCGTCGCCGGTGAGCAGGACGTGGCGGCTGCGCTTGGTCGCCAGGGCGAGCAGCTTTGAGCCGGGCTTGAAGTAGTCGGGGCCCCAGCGCTCGTTCGGATGGCCGGGCGGGATCATCCCGCGGAAGTAGTTGCAGCCGATCATGTAGAACCCGCCCTGGAAGACGTCGGGGTAGGCGACACCCAGCATGCTCGAGCAGCGCCCGCCCCCCGACCCGCCGGAGACGTAGACCCTGCGGGAGTCGATCTTGTACTGCTTCGCGACGTTGTACGCCGCGTCCAGCGCCAGGCCGAAGCGGATCCACGGCGCGCGGCCGTTGCCGCTGTTGTCGGCGCCGATGGCGATGATCTTGCGCTGGGCCATGGCCTCGAGCCACGACGGCGCCAGCTGCCCGTTGGGCCCGGCGCTGATCCACACGAACAGCCCGTAAGGCTGCGACCCGTCGTACGCCTCGGGGACGTAGAGCTGGAACGTCTCGTTCTTCAGGTCGTAGTCCTTTTCCTTCTCCCCGCCCTGGATGTCCTTGAAGGACCAGCCGATCCTCACGCACTGGGCGGACACGGCGCTGTGCGGGCTGCGCTCGGTGAAAGTGGTCGATTTCCCGGGCACCCACCGCTCCCGCAGCGCCGGGGGCTCCGCCGGGGGGGCCGCGTCATCCTGTGCGACGGTAGTAGACGCAGCGAGCACCACCGCCGCGAGCGGGAACAGCCACATCCCTTTGCTCATGGTGCCTCTCCAAAGACCCCCAGCCGCCCCAGTGCCGCCGCGACGGCGGCCAGCTTCTCGGCGAACGTCGGGTACGCCTCCACCCGCGCCAGCCGCCGGTGCGCCGCCCACACCGCGAGCACCTTCTCCCCGGCCGCGATGGCGGCCCGCGGGTCCTCGTGCCGGCAGGCGTTGGACGCCTGGCCGTCGTAAGCGCCGACCGCGGCGCAGGTCTGGAGCCAGACCACCGCATCGTACCGCGCCAGCTCGTCGGCGCGGGTGGTGCCGACGTGACGCCAGTAATCGTCGGGCCCGTCGGGCCAGTAGGCCGAGCCGTCCACGGTGCCGCGGTCGAGCAGCAGGACGCGGCCCGGGTGCTGGCGCGCCAGCCGGTCTTCCTGCTCGAGCTGGAGCCGGTAGATCCGCCGCTGCACCTCCCGCCGCCCCTCGACGTCGAGGCGGTCCCAGCGGGTTCCGAGCCGGTCATACACCTGCGTCGCCGCCTCGGGCACGTGCGCCAGGCGCTGCGGGTGCATCTGCGCCAGTGCGGCAGCCACCAAAGTTTTCCCGGCGCCCGGCCCGCCGGTGAGGACGATTCGAGTCACTTCTGGGTCCCCGACAAGCCCACCGCCCCTGGGTCCCCTCTCCCCTGTACCCAGGGGAGAGGGTTAGGGTGAGGGGCTTTCGCGATCAGATTTTAAATCTGCGATTCCAGGTTTCGGCCCCTCACCCCTGCCCTCTCCCCTGCATACAGGGGAGAGGGGGAAGGCGCTACATCAGCGGCGGCCTGCCCAGGCTGCGGCGGATGGTGGAGATCTGGCCGGCGTGCAGGACCGTGTGTAGCGCGATGAACTGCGCGGCTTCGGCGAGGTTGCCGAACATCGGCGACGGCTTCTCCGGCCGCCGGTCGAGCAGCTCCGCCGGCGCGGACTTGATCGCCGCGATGAGCCGCTCCCGGTGGTCGTTGAACGTCGCAGCCAGGCCGCTCACGTCGCCGAACTCGGCGGCCTCGGGACACCCGGCCTCGCGCGAAAACCGCTGCTCGAATCCTGGGGGTATCTCGGGCAGCGGCGCGCCGACTCGCCGCAAGGCGCTGCGCTCGGTAAGCACCAGGTGGCCCAGCAGCCACGCGGCGCAGTTCGCCTTGGGCGTCGGGCGGTGAAGGTACTCGTGCGGCGCCAGGTCCGTCACGAGCCGCTGGAGCATCATCTGCGACGTCTTCAGCGCGAATGCGATCGTGTCGTTGACGGTAGCCATTGTTGTCAAGTCTCCGCTGTAAGCGTCATCCCGAGGGGAGCGGTAGCGACCCGAGGGATCTCGGGGAGCGATGACGCGTGTTCCGTGCCCGAGATCCCTCCTCGCTGCGCTCGTCGGGATGACATTGGGAGCCTGCCCGCGCGGCGTGCGTTCACGCCGCCCCCGCGAGCTCCGTCTCTTCCGCTTCCGCGACCGGCGCCGCCCGACCCGCGCGGACGTCCTCGTCGTACCGCAGGCGCCAGTCGAGGAAACGCTCGACGATCTTCTCGAACTGCTCCGGCGTTTCCAGCAGCCGCACCTCCTCCTTGAGCATCCGGCAGGGATGCATCTTCTTGGCGTACCAGCTCACGCGCTTGCGGAACTCGATCACCGCCGTGCGGTCGCTGCGGAACAGCCGGATGTTGTGGAAGTGCTCGGCCATCAGGCGGCACTTCTCCCGGATGCTCGGCTGTTCGGGGATGACGCCGGTGGTCAGGTAGCTCCAGGTGTCGCGGAAGATCCACGGGGTAGACAGCGCCCCGCGGCCGATCATCACGCCGGCGCAGCCGGTGACGTCGATCATGCGCCGGGCGTCCTGGGGCGTGCGGACGTCGCCGTTGCCGATGACGGGGATGCGCTTCACCGCGGCGACGACCTGCGCGATCCCCTCGAGCCGCGCCTGCCCGGAGAAGCGCATCTCCGTCGTGCGGCCGTGGACGGTGACCAGCGAAACGCCGGCATCTTCCAGCCGCGCTGCGAGATACGGCGCGACAATAGAAGAATCGTCCCACCCCAGGCGCAGCTTCGCGGTGAGCGGCGCGTGACGCAGGGCAGAAGCGACCCGGTCCACCAGGCGCAGCGTATTGTCCGGGTTACACAGCAGCTTGCTGCCGCCATCCTGCTTGGTGACCTTGTCCACCGGACAGCCCATGTTGATGTCGACGATCGTCGCGCCGTGGTCCTCGGCCCAGCGGGCGGCGTCGCAGAGCTTTTCCACGTCCGACCCGTAAAGCTGCATCGCCAGCGGCCGGTCGGCGTCGCAGGTGGCGGCAAGCTCCATCGTCTTGGGCGTCTCACGGAGGACCGCATGGGGGCTGAGCAGGTCGGTGCACCCCAGCCCGACCCCGCCACACGAGCGCGCGACCAGCCGGAAGGCGAGATCGCAGTATCCCGCGATCGGCGCGAGCAGCAGGTTGGTCGCCAGCGGGATGTCGCGGACGGTGAGGGGGGCCATGACGCGCTCCCAGGTTGCTCAATCTATAGTCAGCGAAGATAGCGCCGGTGGGTTCGTTTTGCGTGTTTGACTTTTGCGCCCGCCCAATCGCTTTGTCGCAAGGTCCCTCGTGTTAGGGTTTTAGATTTTGCGGCCGAAATCCGCCGTGGGTTCGCTTATTTTTCGGGCACGCCGCGGAGTCGTCCCCTCCGATATGCCAATTCTCCCTCCATGTAAATGATACGCGATGACCCAAGAATGTCAAGCTATTAATTCCCGCCGGTGCTACGGCAGCTTCCCGCGCGTCTTCGTCTTCACGCGGCAGAGGTACATGTCGGCGGTGATGTAAAGGTCGCGGCCGTCGGCGCCGCCCCAGGCGCAGTTCGCTGTCGCCTCGCCGGTGTTGATCGTCCCGAGGTGCCTTCCCTCCGGCGTCAGCACCATCACCCCGCCCGGTCCGGTTGCGAAAAGGTTCCCCGACCGGTCCACCTTCAGCCCGTCCGGCAACCCCTTGTGCCCCTCGACCAGGTGCTGCGCGTCAAACAGGACGCGCTTGTTGCCGATCGTCCCGTCGGACTTTACGTCGAACACCCAGATCACCGCCCGCTTGGGGTCAGACTGGTTCACGTACAGCTTCTTCTCGTCCGGCGAAAACGCCAGTCCGTTGGGGAACGTCAGCTCCTTCGTGAGCAGCACCAGCTCGCCGCTGCTTCGCAGCATGTAGACGCCGTTGAAGTCCAGCTCCTTCTTCGGGTCCTCGTTCTTGCCCTCCAGGCCGTAGGGCGGGTCGGTGAAGTAGAGGTTGCCCTTGCTGTCGTAGACCAGGTCGTTGGGGCTGTTGAAGCGCTTGCCCTGGTACTTGTCTACGACGGTGGTGAAAGTCTTGCCGTCGTCGTTGAGCCGCGCGATGCGCCGGTCGCCGTGCTGGCAGAGCACGAGGCGCCCCTGCGGGTCGAGGGTGAGGCCGTTGGACCCCGGCTCGCCGCCGCGTGACGTCGTACCGGTGTAGCCGCTGGGGGAAAGGTAAGGCTCGGCCCGTCCGGTCTTCGGGTCGAACTTGTGGACTGTGTTCTTGATGACGTCGGAGAACAGCAGGTAACCGCCGTCCTTCTTCACCCACACCGGCCCCTCCGCCCACTCGTACCCCTCGGCCAGCTTCTCAATCCTGGTTCCCTTGGGAACGAGCTTGTCCAGCGCCCGGTCGAGGCGCTCGATCGTTCCCAGTGAGGGGTATGACCTGGCGTCCTTGGATTGGTGGGAGGAGCACGCGACGACGCACAACGCCAATAGCACGGCGGGGAGCGTTCGGGTTGGCATCATGCCGGCGAGACTACGCGCGGGGGAAAGCGCCGTCAATTTCGACCACGGCGCGTGACGAATGCTTGCGCGTTCACGCGGGCGGGCCGCCGAGCAACGGCGGCGCATCCGGCGGCAGGTCGTTCTCGTCCGGCAGGCCCATCGACCTGAACATCTGCTCCGGCGATCCGAACCCGCGCAAGAACTCCGACACCTGCTCGACCGCCCCCTCGAAGTCGCGGCGCTCGGCTTCCGGGAGCGACGCCAGCGCCGCGCCCAACAGCAGTTGGGGCTCCGCCGGCACCGGATCCTGTGGCGCCGCGGGCTCCAGCTCGGCGGCCTGTTCGTAAAACGCCGTCGGCGCCGCCGACGTGATCACCGCGTCCAGCGCGTCCCGCAGCCGCGGGTGCGGCGCGCGCCCCGTCTGGAAGCACCACTTGCGCGCGGCGTCTTCCGCCTTATCGACGACCGCGCCGAGCATCTGCGCCAGCTCTTCGAGCATCGACTCGTCGGGCAGGTCCAGCCCTGCCCCGCGCGGCACGTCTTCATCGTCCTCATCCGCGTCATCGAATTCGTCCTCGCCCTCCTCGAGCAGCATCTGCGGGATCCCCTCGGCCGTCATCCACTGGACGTCCTCGCGGCCCAGGAACTGCTCGACGCTGCACCCGGCCAGGCGCCGCCGGAGGAAATCAATGTCGCCGACGTAGCGCAGCATCCCGCCTTCGACTCCGAAGCCGGTCAGATCTGCTGCCGACACGTCCCCGACGTCCGCGAAGATCGCCAGCCATCGCTCGTAGTGGGGCGGCAGCTTGAACCCGTTGCGGCGCGAGAACCGGATGCCGCCGACGACCAGGCGCTTGGCCTCTGAGACCGGAATATCCGCCATCTCCGCGCCGTCACCGATTCGGTCGAGCCGTTGTTCGAACTCGCCCCGGAGGACGGTCCGGAAGCCGAAAGCGTCCTTCAGCCCGACGCACCACACGTCGATCAGGAACCCGGCCCACGCACAGCGCCCGTCCGGCGCGGTCCCCAGCACCTGGACGCTCGCCATCCCGGTCTCGCGCCAGTTGTCGTTGACCCAGCACTCGAGCCGGCCGACCCCGTTGGCGAGCCGGTCGAGCGGCGTCACCGCCGAAGCCTTGCGCGCCTGCACCTGCTTCCGCTTGCGCTTGAGCCGCTGCTTCTCCTTCCGGCGTGCGTCGCGCGACATGGCCGCATCCTCCGTGACGGGGTGGTTGATCGCGTGAAGGATGACGCGCCGCCACCGGCTCGGCAAGCACAACGGCCTTTGGCGACACGTCCACGCCACAGCCGGCTCAACCAAGCCCGACTGGCTCGACGTCCCCGAAGAACCCGCCCTCCAGCAGCCGGCGCGGCGGGGCGTGCAGCAGGACCCAGCGGAATTCCGTCTTACGAAGTCTGGCCTCCAGCTCGTCGCGGTGCGCCGGCGCGATGTCGCAGCACAGCACCCACTTGCTCCAGGTCTCGGGGAAGTCGTGGTCGCGGTCGCAGCCGTTGCGGACCAGCCGCAGTTCCGCTGGCGCCGGGCGCGTCGCCGGCGAGCGCCACGCGGGATGTGCCGCCCGGTACTCCGAACCCTTCGCATCCGTCGGAGCGAGCTGCACGCCCAGCGCGGCATTGAGCGCCATGACCTGGTTGTCCCCGTGCGGGCCGACGGCGCCCTGTGCCGCGTAGACGTGACACCTCAGGTCGCGACAGAACCCCGCGACGAACTGCTCCATCGTGTCCGCCAGCACGTACTCCGTCCGCTCCTCGTCGAGCGCGACGACCGACGGCTCTTCGCCCGTCTTGCGCCCGCGGTAGTCGAGGCACAGGTCCCACTCCTGGTCGTCCAGAAGGCACGCCAGTCCGTTTGGCAACAGGCCGCGACGGATCATGTCCGGCGTCCGGGCGAGGGAGTCGTCGGGCCCGACGCCGGACAACGTGTACATCCGAAAAAAGGCCAACTGCTTGCCGGTGGGATCTGACGAAGCCCATATCGAGTAGCGCAGGTCGCCGCCGTTCTGGATCGCGAGCATCCGCTTGTAGAAACGGGGCAGTTGCCGCCCCAGCTTCCGCTCGACGGCGGCGATCTCATGCTCCGTCGCGGGTGGCGGAGCCTCGCCCTCTTCCGGCGGCCGCCATAAGTGCTTCAGGTGTGGGCCGCGCGGAGTGCTGCGAATACGCCGAAGGACCCCGAATGCAACCGCGACCAGCGCCCCGGCCCCGACCAGTGCCGCCGCGCCCCCGGCCGCCATGAGCATGTCGTCGTTCGACAACCCATCCGCCAGCAGCACGACCCCTGCGACCGCTGCCGCCGCGGCAAAGACGAGTGGCTTGACCCGTTCCGCAGGCAATTGTCGGGAGAAAAAAAGAAGCCCTGCACCGGGCAGGGCTTCGAAAGGGGACTACTTCAGCTCGACCGTCCAGTACGCGTTGTCCAGGAACTGCTTCCAGCTCTGGTAACGCTCGTCGGCCAGGCGGATGTTGATCACCGGGCTGCGCTTCGGCTTCACCGGCTTGGTGATCAGGTGCATATGCGCCTGCTCGGGCGTGCGGCCGCCCTTCTTCACGTTGCAGCGCACGCAGCAGCACACGATGTTGTCCCACGTGCTCTTGCCGCCCTGGCTCTTGGGCACGACGTGGTCGAGGCTCAGCTCCGTTGTCGGCATCTTCTTGCCGCAGTACTGGCAGCGGCTGGAGTCGCGGGCGTAGATGTTGCGGCGGTTGAACTTCACGTCCTGCCGGGGGAGCTTGTCGTACCCCAGCAGCCGGATGATCCGCGGCACCGCGATCTGGAAGCGCACCGTGTGGATCCAGTCGAACCCCTCGGGCTCGAACTCGGCCTTGAGCGCGCTCATCTCGCGCCACGAGTCGAAGTCGTGGTTCTGCCAGCGGGCCTGGCCGGTGGCCTGGTCGTGCTCGATGTGCACGACTTCCGCCATCTCGCGGCACAGCATCGAGAACGCCCGGCGGACGTTCACCACCCGGATGGCCTGGTAGAACTTATTGAGGACCAGAACGTTGGCGCTCAGCGCCGGCGCGAGGCCGGCGCTAGAGGCCCAGGAGGCCGACGGGGAGGATGAAGCGACGTCGAAATTCATACGCGCGACCGTCGCCCGCGGCCGCCGGACAGCCCTGAAGGGTCCTCCTGCACTTGAATCGACCACGCGGGCCGATCGCGTGAGGCACCACCCCTTGGGTTGTCCGGGAGGAGATCATCCGTCCCTCCACAGCCTGCCGGGCACGACGATTGTATCGGACCTGGCGCCCGAAGGCCAGTCCGGAGGGGGTCCGGCGGGAGGCGGCAGGAGGGCTGCTCGAGGGCGGCTACCGCTGCCGTCCCATGATTAATAGCGCGATCGTGAAGCACTGGAGGGTGAGGGCCGTCAGCAGGGTCGCCAGGAGTCCCTCGCCACCGCGGAAGTACGCCATGAACAGGGCCGCCAGGGCGATGACCTGGACGATGCCGGCCATCAGCTTGCTGACCGAAAAGTCGGAGTGGACGCGCTCGTCGCGGTGGCGCAGCTCGTTAAGGATTTGCTCGGCCAGCCCCTCCAGCCGCTCCAGCGACGCCGGCACGGGTGCGGGCGTAGTCGGAGTCGGAGTCGGGGCAGGGGTTGACGCCGCCGGCGCTGGCGCGGGAGTGAGCGTCGGCGTCGGCTCGCGCGACCCGCGCGGGGGCGCCTCCATCTCAATGGAGACCGGCGCCGCCGGTCGGGGTGCCGGCGCCGGCACGGGCGCGGGAGTCAGGGGCAGCTTCAGCGTAGCGGGGGCCGTAGCCTCGGCCGTCTTGCCGCCCCGATCCGCCGGCGCCGTTGATCCAGGGGCGTTGCTTTCCCGCGCGATCACATCCACCGCCTCGCGCAGCGACGACACCACGAAGTCGGGGTCCACGTCGCTGGCGCTGTTCGCCGCGGGCGAAGGCGGGAGGCCCGGGTCTTTGACGAGGATCGTGCGGCACCCCGCCGCGTGCCCCGCCTCGACGTCGCGTGGCGCGTCGCCGATCGCCCAGCTCCGCGACAGGTCCAGCGCCAGCTTCTCCGCCGCCTGCGCGATCATCCCGGGCCGCGGCTTGCGCAGCGGGCTGTCCTGGCGGTAAGCCTCGACCGTCGCCTCCGGGTGGAACGGGCAGAACTCGTGCCGGTCGATGACGGCGGCAGGGTTGTTGTCGAGCAGCAGCTCGTCGAGCCGCGCGTTCACGGCGTGCACCGCGTCCTCGGCGAACATCCCGCGGGCCACCCCGCTCTGGTTGCTGAACACCACCGTCGCGAACCCCAGCTGCCGCACGCGCGCCACCGCGTCCGCGGCGCCTTCGACGAGCACGACCTTCGTCGAGTCGCCCAGGTACCCGTCGCTGACGATCAGCGTGTTGTCGCGGTCGAAGAAGACGGCCGGTCGTTTCATTTCGCCTCGCTTCGGACGGCCCCCGGTGGAGACCCGTGGAGCCCCCGGTCGAGGCGCGCATTATCGGAGAGGGGGGCGGCGGTTCAAGCCGGTTTCGTGGTGATCTGTCGTAAAGCTTCGTACAGCGCAACTCCCGCCGCCGTGGCGAGGTTGAGGCAGCGCTCGCCCCCGGCCTGCGGGATGCGCAGGACGCGCGCCGGGTGGTCTCGCAGGATATCCTCGTCGATCCCCCTGGTCTCGCTGCCGAGCACGAGCCACTCGCCGTCGCGAAACTCCGCGTCCCACAGCACTCGCTCGCCCTTGCTGGACAGCAGCCAGCGCGTCTCCGGCGTGGACTGTGCGAGAAGGGCCGCGGTGTCGTCGTGGACCGTGAGCCGCAGGCGCGGCCAGTAGTCCATGGCGCTTCGCCGCAGCTCCCGGTCGCTCAGCACGAATCCCATCGGCCGCGCCAGGTGCAGCTCCGTCCCCGTCGCGACGCACAGCCGCGCGATGTTCCCCGTGTTGGGCGCGATCTGCGGTTGCAGCAGCGCGACCCTGAGCCGGTGGGGCGGGAGGTCGCTGGCGTTCACGGCGCCTCCGCGACCACGGCGCCCGACCGCTCGGTCTGCACGACCTGCGCCGTTTCCGCACACACGGCCGAAAGCCGCCCGTGCGGCCCCAGGGCCGCGGCGGTGTCCAGCAGCACGATCTTCGGCCCGCGCACCGGCACGTTGCGCCCGCGGTGGACCAACGGCCCGTACGTCTCGATCGGCGTGTGGCCGAAGTAGCCCGTGCGCGTCCAGCGCTTGGGCCGGCGGATCTGATCGGCGGTGTAGCGACCCCAAAGCACGCGGTGCCGCAGCCGCGGCGACGCCGCGAGCCGTGTCGCGACGCCGGGCGCCTCGTCCGGCTCGTCCGGCTCCCACATCGCGTGCGCGACGAAGAGGTCCTGCTCCTCCACCACCGGCGGCAGGTTGTGGATGAACCGCCCGTGCGTTTCGGGCACCGCCGCCGCGATGTTGCGCAGCCGCTGCGGGTTGGGGCGGCGCTTGGCCTCCTCCAGCACCGCGTAATCGACTCCGTAACTGGTGAAAGTGTTCGCCAGCCCGTGCTTCATGAACCACACGAAGGCGGAGATCCGGTCGGGGGCGGCGGAGTGGGGGTCGTAGCACGTGCCGTGAAGGACCAGGTCGAAGACGTCGTCGTGGTTGCCGCGGACGAACGCCGCGTCGCTGAGCCCCAGCAGCAGCTCGATCACCTTCTGTGAGTCGGGGCCGCGGTTGACGTAGTCGCCGACGAAGAAGAACCGGGCGGCGTTGTCCCGGCGCGAAACGGCCTCGACCAGGCCGCGCAGCGCCGCGTGCATCCCGTGAATGTCGCCGATCACCCATCGCATCGCAGACGTGCTCCGAGCGCCGCACCGCGCCCTCGTTCAGTTGTATCACACCGGGCCGTATAATGGCCGCGATGCGACCGACAACCGACCTTGCGTCGAAAAAGTCCGCGCCGCCCGCCAAGGGTACGCCGCCTCTGGACGACCGGCGCGTCGCCGAGCTGCTGAAGCAACTGCCCGGCTGGGAGCGCGCCGGCGGCGAGATCGCCAAGGCGTTCAAGTTCAAGAACTACTACGAGACCATGGCCTTCGTGAACGCCGCCGCCTGGGTCTCCCACCGCGAGGACCACCACCCCGACATGGAGGTCGGCTACAACACCTGCCGCGTGCGCTACAGCACCCACTCGGTGGGCGGCCTGTCCGAAAACGACTTCATCTGCGCCGCCAAACTCGAAGCCCTGTTCCGTATCTGAGCGGCCGTGTAACGGCACTCCACTTCGCTTGACACCTCCGCGGGTAACCCCTACAACCGTCGCACTTTCGGCCGTCCGCACCTTTTTTCACAATCGGCCGGGGTCTCGAATTCGGTGCTTATGCCGCCCCTCATGTCGCCCCTGGCACAGGCTCGCCCGACCCTCGTGCAGGACTTGCTTTTCGGCGACGTCCCGAGCCCGCTCGTCAACCTGATCTACAGCGTTGTGATCATCGGCGTCGTGTTCGTCTCGACCGCGATGCTGATCGCGATGTTCAGCATCTGGTGGGAGCGCAAGGTCGCGGGCCACATCCAGAGCCGCCTGGGCCCCAACCGCGTCGGGCCAATCGGCCTGCTCCAGTCGCTGGCCGACGGGATCAAGCTGATCCTCAAGGAAGACCTGGTCCCCAAGGACGCCGACCACCTGCTGTTTCGCTTGGCGCCCTACCTCGCGTTCGCGCCGGCGTTCGCGGCATTTGTGGCGCTGCCGTTCGGGCCCGACTTCACCTTCGAGGCGCGGCTCAACGTCGGCGTCTTCTGGATCCTGGCGATCCTGTCGGTCGAAGTGATGGGCGTGATCTTGGCCGGGTGGGCGAGCAACAACAAGTGGTCGGTCTACGGCGCCATGCGCGAGGCCTGCCAGATGGTCAGCTACGAGATCCCGCTGGGTATCTCGATCATCGTCGGCATCATGGCCGCCGGCACGCTGAACATGGTGCAGCTCGGCCACCTCCAGGGCGGCGGGCTACACACCTGGCTGATCTACCGCAACCCGTTCACGTTCCTTGCCTTCGGCGTCTACTTCGTCGCCAGCCTCGCCTCCAACAAGCGCGCCCCCTTCGACCTCCCGGAGTCGGAATCGGAGCTGGTCGCCGGATTCCACACCGAGTACAGCGGCCTTCGCTTCTCGTTCTTCTTCTTCGCCGAGTACGCGGCGATGTTCATCGTCGCGGGCATCCAGAGCGCGCTGTTCCTGGGCGGCTGGCACGACCCGTTCGGGATCATCGGCTATCTGTACCCGCGATGGCACGCCGAGTGGGCCGGCGGCGGCAGCGCAATCCCGCTGTTCCTGCTCAACTGCGTCGGCGCCGCCATCTTCGTCACCAAGTGCATGACGCTGGTGTTCGTGCAGATGTGGATCCGCTGGACGCTGCCGCGGCCGCGCATCGACCAGGTGCTGTACGCGTGCGTGAAGGTGCTGCTCCCGATCGCGTGCGTGCTGCTGCTGGGGGCGGCGCTGTGGCAACTGCTGATCCCCGAGATGCCCGGCGTGCCGTGGCGCGACTACAGCCCGTTCCGCTGGAGCGACTGGGCGCGGCGGGGGGCGCAGGGCGCGTTCGTTACGCAGATCGTCCTCGCGCTGGTCGGGCTGACGGCGTTCGTCGGGACGCTCGGCTGGGTGGCGTACGCGTTCGCCAGCGGCCGGAACCTGAAGCAGCGGCTGACCGACCCCGACCCGATCGACAAGGCCCCGGCGAACCTGGCGACGGCGCATTGAACATGACCGCACCGATCCTGGCCATCTCCGACTCCACGATCGCCGCGGGACTGTTCTACCTCTTCGCGGGAATGGCCGGCGTCGCCGCAATCGGCCTGGTCATTTCTCGGAACATCGTCCGATCCGCCGTCTGCCTGCTGTTCACGCTCACCGGCGTCGCGGGGCTGTACTTCATGCTGGGGGCAGAGTTCCTCGCGGCGGTGCAGCTGGTCGTTTATGCCGGCGGAACACTGATCCTTATCATTTTCGGCGTCATGTTGACCAGCAAGTCGCCCTTCAGCCGGTTCGAGCCCAAGCTCGTCGAAGTGGTGCTGGCGTCAGTGCTGGCGTCGGTGCTGCTCATCGCGTTGATCCTGGCCATCCGCAGCTACCGCTTCCCGACGCCATTCGTGCCGGCGTCCGAACAAGCAGGCTACCCGGTGGACCGGCTGGGGCAGGCGCTGCTGGGCGACTACCTGCTGCCCTTCGAGATCGCAAGCGTGCTGCTGCTGGTCGTGATGATCGGAGCCGCCTACCTGGCCAAGGCGCGGCGGCGTGAGGAGCGGCAGGCGGGACAAACGGAGTCGGCGGCGTCGCGGCAGGCGCGGGCCTGGTCGTGATCGACGTCAAGGTGTGGGAGTGATGGGACAGATCGGGCTTCAACATTACCTGATCCTGGGCGCGCTGCTCTTCGTCAGCGGGCTGCTCACGATCCTGCTCAAGCGCAACGCCATCGGCATCCTGATGGGGGTCGAGCTGGTCCTCAACGCGGCGAACGTCAACCTCGTCGCGTTCAACCACTACGCCTGGCGCGGCAGCACGGCGTCCCCCGCGCTGGACGGGCAAATCTTCGCAGTCTTCGTCATCGTCTTAGCCGCCGCGGAGGCCGCGGTCGCACTGGCGATCTTTTTGAACTTCTACAACAACTTCTCGACGATTGACGTCGAGCGGGCGCAGAACCTCAAAGGGTAGGTCCGGGCGCATAACCGGTCCGCTGAAGCGGACCCTACGTGAACGACCAGAACATGGAAGCTCCGGCCCTCTTACTCGCGATCGCGACGCTGCTGCCGCTGGCCGCGTTTGTGTTCCTGCTGTTCTTCGGCAAGCGGATGGGCAACCCGTTCGCGGGGTACTTCGGCACCGCGGCGATCGGCGGCAGCTTCCTTTGCAGCGTCGCCGCCACGTTTTTCTGGCTCAGCTCCAGCCACGTCGGGACCAGCCCGATCCTCCTCCCGCTCAAGTGGATCCCCGTCGGCGCCGGACTGGGCCAGCAACACCCCGGATTCATCGACCTGGGCATCTACGTCGACAGTCTCACGGTCCTGATGTTCTTCATGATCACCCTCGTCGCCACCCTGGTGCACCTGTTCAGCATCGGGTACATGGCCGAGGACAAGCGCTACCCCCGCTTCTTCACCTACCTCGCCCTGTTCTGCTTCTCGATGCTCGGGCTGGTGATCGGCGGGACGATCCTGCAGCTGTTTGTCTTCTGGGAGCTGGTCGGCCTGTGCTCCTACCTGCTGATCGGCTTCTGGTACGAGAAGAAGAGCGCCAGCAACGCCGCCATCAAGGCGTTCGTCGTCAACCGAGTCGGCGATTTCGGTTTCCTGATCGGCTTCGGGATCCTGTTCTACCACCTGGGCAACGCGACGCTGCCGGACGTGTGGCGGATCCTCGGCGAGGCGGGGCTGGGGCTGGGCGACATCCAGCTCGCCAGCGGCCAAGTCTTCTGGAAGCCGCTGCTGACGGTGATGGGGGTGGGCCTGTTCTTCGGCGCGGTGGGCAAGAGCGCGCAGTTCCCGCTGCACGTGTGGCTCCCCGACGCGATGGAGGGCCCGACGCCGGTCAGCGCCCTGATCCACGCCGCCACCATGGTCGCCGCGGGCGTCTACCTGGTCGGGCGGATCTTCCCGATTCTCACGCCCGACGCGAAGCTGTTCATTGCCATCACCGGCTGCGTCACGCTGACGATGGCCGCGCTGATCGCCATCGCCCAGAGCGACATCAAGAAGGTCCTGGCCTACTCGACGCTATCGCAGCTCGGCTACATGATCCTGGCGATGGGCGTGGGGAGCTGGATGGGTGGGTTGTTCCACCTGATCACCCACGCGTTCTTCAAGGCGCTGCTTTTCCTCGGCTCCGGCAGCGTGATCCACGCCGCCCACCACGAGCAAGAGCTGCCGCAGTACGGCGGGCTGATCCGAAAAATACCGGTGACCGGCTTCACGTTCCTGATCGCGGTGCTGGCGATCGCGGGGACAGGGTTCGACATTCCCGGCGTCGGGCCGATCGGGTTCTCGGGGTTCTTCAGCAAGGACACGATCATCGCCGACGCCGGCGCCTTCGCGGCGCTGGCGGCGAGCCGGCCGGGGGCGTCGCAGCTGTACTGGCTGCTGTGGCTCTGCCCCGTGATCATCGCGTACGTGACGGCGTTCTACATGATGCGCTGCTTCACGCTCACGTTCCTCGGCCAGCCGCGCAACCAGCACCTCTATGACCACGCCCACGAGTCGCCGGTCATGTGGCTGCCGCTGGTGGTGCTGGCGGTGCTGAGCATCTTCGGCGGGTGGATCGGCATCCAGACGATGCTTCGCAACACCATCCGCGAGACCGAGGCAATCTCCGGCACCAAGGTGGTGTTCAGCACGGCGTGGCAGGGCAAGCTGCCGGGAGAGTTCGGCGGCAAAGCAGAGGGACACGAGGTCGTGGAAGGGTCGCCGCCGCACGCCCTGCCGGCGCCCGGCCCGATGGATCCGCACGCCGCCCACGAGCACGGCCACCGCATCGTCATCTGGGTGGCGCCGGCGTTCCTGCTGGGGATCGGGCTGGGGCTGTTCATGTACATCCACGGCTACAAGATCGCCAACCAGGTGGTGCGCATCCCGCCGCTGGGCTGGATCCATAAGTGGCTGTATCACCGGATGTACTTCGACGAGCTGTATTACTGGGTGTTCGTGCAGATCATCCTGGGCCTTTCGCTGTTCAGCCGCTGGTTCGACACGTACGTCGTCGACGGCGTGGTGAACGGCGTGGCGTGGCTCACGCGGCAGGCGTCGGTGGGCGTCGGCCTGAACGACCAGTACGTCGTGGACGGCGCGGTCAACGGCGTGGGCAACTTCGCCCAGGGCCTCGGCGCCGCCGTCCGAACCCCGCAGTCCGGCCGCATTCGGATGTACGTGACGGTGCTGATGATCGCCGTGGCGCTGGGCCTGGCGGCGGCGATCATCGTGGTGCTTTCGTAGACTTACTCCCTCTCCCCTGTACCCAGGGGAGGGGGCAGGGGTGAGGGGCGCGTTTCGTACGCCGCGGCGCGAGGAGCCCCTCACCCTAACCCTCTCCCCTGAGTACAGGGGAGAGGGGACCAGAGACCCGGTCGGACGCGTCTATGGACTTTTTCAGCCACAACATCCTCACCATCCTGATCTTCCTGCCCACGGTCGGCGCGGTGTTCACACTGCTGGCGCGCGGGCGCGACGCCGTGCGGTGGACGGCGCTGGTGACGACCATCGCGACGTTCCTGGTCTCGCTCGTGCTGCTCGGGATGTTCGACTGGAACAAGGCGGGCGACTACGCGTGGCTCAGCGGCGCCCGCGACGGGTCGACCAGCGGCATCGTCCAGCTCCGCCAGGAGGCCGACTGGATCCCCGCCTTCAACATCAAGTACAAGGTCGGCGTCGACGGGCTCTCTTTCCCGCTGGTCATCCTTTCTACGTTCATCTGCGTCCTCTCCTGCATCGCCTCGTGGAACATCGAGAAGATGACCAAGGGCTACATGGCCCTGTTTTTGTTTCTCGAGACCGGCATCCTGGGCGTGTTCCTGTCGCTGGACTTCTTTTTGTTCTACGTGTTCTTCGAGATATCGCTGCTGCCGATGTACTTCCTGATCGGCATCTGGGGCGGGCCCCGCAAAGAGTACGCGGCGATCAAGTTCTTCCTGTACACCCTGGTCGGCTCGATCGGCCTGCTGATCGTGCTGATCGGTGTCTACCTCTACACGGGCGGGACCAGCGGCGGCACCTTCGACATGATCGCGCTGCCCGGCCGCCTCAAAGCTCTGACCTCGGGCACCAACCCCACGATCACTAAGGGCGTGGCCCACACGTTCTTCCTGCTGGTGATGCTGGGGTTCCTGATCAAGGTGCCGGCGGTGCCGTTCCACACCTGGCTCCCCGACGCCCACGTCGAGGCGCCCACGCCGATGAGCATGATTCTGGCGGCCATCCTGCTGAAGATGGGCGGCTACGGCATCTTCCGCGTCGCCTATCCATTCTTCACCGAGGCTGCCAAGGACCTGTGGTGGCTGATCGCGCTGATCGGCGTCGTCAGCATCATCTACGGCGCCCTGTGCGCCATGGCCCAGACCGACTTCAAGAAGCTGGTCGCCTATAGCTCCGTGTCGCACATGGGCTTCGTCACGCTGGGCGCGGCGATGATGACCGAGTCGGCCGTCAACGGCGCGCTGTTCATGATGATCGCCCACGGCATCACCAGCGCCATGATGTTCTTCGTGGTCGGCGTGATCTACGACCGGGCCCACCACCGCGAGCTGGGCCGCTTCGGCGGGCTGGCGACGACGATGCCGGTCTACACCGGCTTCTCCACCGTCGCCTGCTTTGCGAACCTGGGGTTGCCGGGGCTGTGCGGGTTTATCGGCGAGGTGATGGTGCTGCTGGGGTCGTTCCAGGCGGCACGGTCGGGGTCTTTGCTGCTCCGGCACGGCGTGCAGCCCCACCAGATTTACCCCTACGCCATTGTCGCCTGCTTCGGCGTCGTGCTGACGGCGGGGTACATGCTCTGGACGATCCAGCGCGTGTTCTTCGGGCCCGAGCGGGCCGAGTACAAGGGATTCCCGGAGGTGGACCAGCGCGAGGTCGTCGTCCTCACGCCGCTCACCGCGATGGCGATCCTGCTGGGCGTGCTGCCCTGGGTGTTCTTCTTCGTCTTCACGCAGCAGACGGTGACGGCGCTGATGAAGGTGTTCTCGTAGGGGCGACGCTTGCGTCGCCCACCGTGGCCTTTGCGAATAAGGAAAGGCGACGCAAGCGTCGCCCCTACAGCCTGGCAACCATGCTCGCCATCGGACTGCCTTACATCCCCGGCTGGGACGAGCTGCGGCCGTTTGTCGCGGAGCTGTGGCTCGTGGCGACGGCGGTGGCGGTGCTGCTGACGCCGTTCTTTGTGCGACGGCCGAACACGGCGTGCGCGGTCGTCACGATCGCGGGGCTGACTCTGGCGCTGCTCTCGCTGGTCGCGGTGGGGGCGGCGGCGTGGAGCGGGGGCGAGCGGTTCAAGCCGATGCTCGTCACCGACTCGGTCGCCTACTTCTGGAAGGTGCTGCTGCTCCTGTTCGTGATCGGCATCGTGCTGATGTGGTTCTCCACCACCGCCGACACGATGCACGAGGGCGACGGACCGGAGTTTTTCACGTTGCTGGTCGGCGCGACGCTGGGCATGTCGCTCATGTCGTCGGCGTCCAACCTGCTCATGCTGTTCATGGCGGTGGAGATGGCGAGCCTGCCCAGCTACGTGCTGGCCGGCTTCCGCAAGACCAACCGCATCGGCGCCGAGGCTTCGCTGAAATACGTGCTGTTCGGCGCGGCCACCAGCGCGGTCATGGTCTACGGCCTGTCGATGCTCTACGGCCTGTACGGGACGCTCCAGCTCTACAGCACCACCGGCCCCGGCGGCGAGCACGTCGCGGGGCTGGCCGAGGTGATGACCCGCGCGCCGGGCGGCGGGGCGCTGCTCGTAATAGCCGTCTTCGGCCTCATCGCCGGCGTCGGCTTCAAGGTCTCGGCGGTGCCGTTCCACTTCTGGTGCCCCGACGTGTTCGAAGGCGCCAGCATCGACGTCAGCGCCTTCCTCTCGGTGGCGAGCAAGGGCGCGGCGCTGGTGCTGCTGCTGCGGGTGTTCATGGCGATCGGGGAGGCGGCGGGGTTCGCGGCGATGCCGCGGCTGGCGGCGATCGCCGGGGTCGTGGGCGCGATCGGCGCGATCACTTGTACCGTCGGCAACACCGCCGCCTTCGTGCAGACCAACATCAAGCGGCTGCTGGCCTACAGCTCGATTGCGCACGCGGGGTACGTGCTGTGCGCGGTGTCGCTGATCTACGTCGGGCCGCACGCGCGCAAGGACTTCACCGACCCCTCCTCGGCCGCCGCCCAGGCCATCCTTCTCTACCTGGCCGTGTACCTGTTCATGAACCTGGGCGCGTTCACGGTGGCGGGGCTGGTGTGGCGCGAGACGGGCAGCGAGTCGCTGGACGCGTTTTCGGGCCTGGGGCGCCGCTCGCCGGTGCTGGCCATCGCGATGGGCGCGTTCATGTTCAGCCTCGTGGGCCTGCCGCCGCTGGCCGGGTTCGTCGCCAAGGTGAACGTGCTGTGGGTGCTGATCCGCGACGGCGGGTGGTGGTGGGCGCTGGTCGCCGTCATCGGCGCCAACACGGTCATCAGCCTGTACTACTACGCCCGCGTTGTGAAGGTCATGTTCCTCAGCGACAACGGTGCTCCGGAGTTCAGCGGCAACCCGCTGGGCACGGCGATCAGCGTCGCGTGCGCGGCGGTGCTGGTGGTGATGTTCGTGGGCTTCAACCCGCTGACGAACCTGACGACGGCTTACAGCGACCTGCACCCCGCGCTGGCTTCCACGCCGCAGCGCCCGGCCGCGGGCAACGCCGCGCCCGGCGCCGCCCCCGCGGCCGCGCGGGTGGCGGCGGAGTGAGCGGCGGG
>JADMIO010826408.1_pt1 | contig 35848 bp, 32 predicted proteins | sample 8958161 | NCBI WGS metagenome assembly JADMIO01 (sample SAMN16585339, study PRJNA669376) | soil metagenome | isolation source: Crop rotation soil | place: USA: Cullars Rotation, Alabama | collected 2011
CCGCGACTTCAAGTCACGTGAATTCCAAGCTTCGGATCCCACTGTGCTGGAAAGGGGTCTCGAGCTCTCTCCCGTTCATGGGCCTCAAGGGAACAGTGGTATGTGGGGCTCACTCTCTCCAAGCTGGCGGACGACGGGCTGGAGGAGCCGTGCGGGATCCTTGGGGGTCGCGTCGGCTTCCGAGAGGAAGATCAGGAACCCAGAGCGGCGGCCGTCATTCGCTTCCTGCGCCGCGTCGTGGAGCTTCTCGAGCCGGCGCAGGTCCGGGACCACGGTCAGGACGCGCAGGGCTTTGAGGCCGAAGTCGCGTTCGGGACCGCCGGAGCGCCTCCAGGCGAGATACCCGCGGTACTTCTCCTGCATCTTCTCGACGGAGATGGTCCCGCGGTCGATCTCGACCAAGAGGCCGGCGGGACCGGGCCCGCGCTCGTACGCGAGGTAGAGGTCAGCCTGGAGGGCGATGCGCCGGGGCGGTTGCCCAGGGCCGGCAAGGACAATCGAGGTCGCGAACTTCTTGTCGTCGGTCTCGATCCCCAGGAGCTCGAACCCGTGATCGCGGGCGAGGGCCAGGACGGTGAGCGCGAAGTCGCCGACGCCAACGTCGTGGGCGCGCTTCTGGCTCGAACGCTTGAGGCGCGCGGCCGAGATCCCCTCGACGCGGGCCATGGTCGTCCGGGCGAGCTCGCGCGCGCCCGCGGAGGTGAGCGCGACGTACGCGACCTCGGCACCGGAGATCGGGTCGGTCGTCGCGGTACTCCGGTGGAGGAGCCCGGCACGGGTCCAGGCGTCGATGTGCTCGACCGTGAGGCCGACGGGACCGGCGAACGCGAGGAGCGAGTGCACACTCGCGAAGCGGGCACGCGCGATTGCGGTGAAGACTTCTTTGGCAAGCGGACGGAGATCAGGTGGAGCGAGGAATGGTTCGGTTGCGGCGAGAAGGTGCATAAGGGCGGGGTGGAGGGAATGAATGAAGGACGGTCGCGATCGCGACACGTGCTGTACGAGACAGCGGACGCATCGGCGCGAGGAGCGGGAGCTCGGGATAGAGGTCGGCGGCGATGCGCGCCGGCGGCAGGTCGACAGCCGCGCGGACGAAGGGCACTCGTGAGCCGCGGCTGGCTCTCCGGAGCGTCTCTTCGAGGCCATCATGCGCAGCGACGATCACGGTCGGTTTCTCGCGGCGGATGAGGCGACGGAGGGCGAGCGTCTCGGAGCGCCTCGCGCAGTCGAGCGTGCCGGTGCCTCGAAGTTCCCAGGGGTCGGCGACCGCCCAGAGGAGGCCGGGCGGCCGCTTCGCTACGGCGAGCACACGAGGTTCGCGGCGAGGGGGAAGGCGGGTAGGCATAATGCGAGAAGGGTTATGGCCGCTTCCGGCGCGCGGCCTCGAGCGCCGGCATCACGCACGAGGTGAAGTACGCGGCGCGAGAGCGCCGGATCTCGCGGGGCGCGGGCTCGAAGGCGTCGGTCATGGCGTTCCGGATGATCCCAAGCGGCACGCGTTCGGCCACGAGGCGGTAGAAGCGGCGGCTGCGCTTGTCGGCGAAGGCGTTCGCAAGGAGCTCGGCCAGGTTGTGGATAACCGCGTCGACGACGTGGGTTTCCTCCTTCCCCCTGCACCCCTTTTCTCTTTCCTGGGATCCGAACGAGGAGAGAAACGAGATAGAATCTCGTTCGTCTTTCTCTTCGAGTTTATTTATCTCGTTCTCATAACCGTTCTGGTCCCTCTCCCTCCCCCTATAGTCCCCCTCCTCTCCCAGAAGGAGCCGGAAGAGGGCCGGGCGGATGTCGGGAGCGCCGAGGGCGCCCGCGAGCTCGTCGGGGTCGACGTCGCGGCTCCGCCCGCCGCACTGGACCGTGAGGCAAATGTCGATGAGTGGTTGCATTGGAATCAGGTGCACGAAGCCGGGGCCTCCGTATCAAGGCCTTCCGCTTCGATGTCATTCAAGTGAATAAAAGGCTGGGGTTCTGCGACGTCTTTCTCTCAAGCAAGCTCGTGAAACGCGGCCACGGCCGTACAGGCAGCGACGGCGGCGAGCTCCCAATACCGTTCGGCCTCCGAGCGGAAGCCGTACCGTAGCGATCGCCCCACGTGGGCTGCGACCACCGGGTCGCGCGCGACGATGTGGCGGCGGAGTGCCGCGTTCGTCGCCGAACGGATGCCGAGCATCCTTGCGAGCTCTGCTCGGCTCGTTTCGACGACCGTGACGTTCGATGCGCTCGCGGCCTCACGGACGAGCTCGAGGAGCGCATGGACACTACCGTCCTCGGGACGAACGGGCTCGGCGAGCACTACGAGCCCGGCCCGGTACCTTCGGAGGAAGGTCCGGACCCACTCGTGGAGCCGCCGTTCTTCGTGCGCGGTCATGCCACGGAGCCGAACGGTGCGAAGGAGCGCCGAGCTTCCGCCTGTCACGACCGCCGTGCCGAGAAGGCGCGGGCTCGTGCAGAACCCTACGATGGTCTTCGCTCGTGCCGTCACGTCCAGCGAGCGTGTCCTGTGGGCAGGGGATTGGAACGCTGGATACGGTGTGAGGATCTGAGACGAACCTCGCTTGACAGAATCGTTACATTACGCATAAGGTCACACCTCCTTTCGATGATGTTGTGCGGTTTCAACGCGCGACGGGCCATCGAAGGGAGCACGCCGGTTGGCGTGTGAGGCGGCCCGTTCCTGCGGGCCGCCTCTTTCGATTGTTCGCTCGTTGTACGGGAACAATACACACGCGCGCAAAAGAAAAGATGACGGCGCAACCGCCATGCTGTGCATAATTCATCTGTCCACAACATGCCGGTTGCGCCGTCATCTTTTTATGCGCGTGGGTCGTATGCTGGGAGTACATCCACTCGCGCACTCCGCGAACCGGATGGCCCAGCTCGCGGCGAGACGTCCGCCGCTTCCTGGATCTTGACTTCAAATGCTATGGTGCGTGAGCCATGCACGCCGCGTCCGGGGATACTTCACGCGCGACGTGTCCGCTCTCGCTCATTACACAACCTATGACCACATCAACATTATCTTCCGTGAAAGCGGAACAAGCCACCTCTTACGAGTATTTGAGCGCCGAGGATGTCGCGAGAGTGCTCGGCATCGCCAAGACCTCCGTCTACGATCGCCTCGCACACGGCGAACTTGCCCATTACCGAATCGGCCGCTGTATCCGCATCCGTCGTGACGACTTCGAGACCTTCTTGACTCGCACGCGTGTCGAGACCAGGCCATCGCCCTGCTATGCTCGCCATCCGCAGACCTGACCGCGGGAACGATTGGTACGCGTACTTTCGTTTCCGGAAACGACGCGTGCGGCGCCTGTCCCCCATCCAAACCCGGAATGGAACCGAGCAGTTCGCGCGCACCCTTCTGCGTGAATTCGGCGAAGCTCTGGCCCAAGGACGTGACCCGTTCGCTGGACCGCCCCCGACATTCGCCGAGTTCGCCGAGCTGTGGATGCGTGAGTACGTGATTCCAAAGAATCGACCTTCGACGCAGCGCGAGAAACGAAGCGCTTTGACCTCGCGCTTGATTCCGTCGTTTGGGCACTTGCGATTGGACGAGATTACGACCCTGCGCATTGATCAAGCCATTTCTGAATGGGACAAGACCAAGCTATCGCCCAAAAGCATCAATAATTCACTGACCATACTCCGAAAGTGCCTGTCCATCGCCGAAGACTGGGGCTATCTCGCGCATGTCCCAAAGATCAGATGGAAGACTGTCGTCCTGCCCGACCCGAAATACCTTACCCGCGACGAGTTCGAGCGCCTCATCGCGGCCACCGAACCTGGATTCTGGAGGACACTGGTGCTCTTCGTCCTACGAACCGGTGTACGGTTCGGGGAGGCCATGGGCCTTCGCTGGGAAGACTTGGACCTGAGCGAACCAGCTCCCTCGGTCCACATCCGGCGCGCCGTAGAGCACGGAAACATCGGCGAACCGAAGACGAAGGCCGGGAAGCGCATCATTCCGCTGGACGCCGAGACCGCCGCGAGCCTTCGCGCATTCCAACACGGCAATCCGTTCGTGTTCTCGCGAGACGACGGTCGATTCTATCGCCACGACACGTGCTCTCGGTACCTCGCGCGCGCATGCGAGCGAGCTGGCATCAAGCGGGTAACGTGGCATCCGTTGCGTCACAGCTGCGCAACAGAACACGTTACCTGTGGCACACCGCTCGTTGTAATTAAAGACCTACTCGGACATACGGATATAAAAATGACGTGCCGCTATGCACATGCCACGGAGGAGACGAAGCGTATTCACGTGGAGCGGGTTGCAGCGCGTGGTGCACTTCTGCCGGTCGAAGTGTCCACCGGGTGTCCACCACGCTCCGAACTGAGCGAACGTGCGACGACTGCGATGTGACAGACATTGGTTCAACCAACAGAAAAAACGACCCTGCGGGTCGTTCCTTCTCCTGGTGGACGGCAGAGGAGTCGAACCCATGTACCGCTCGGTGACACCTTGGGCAGCGTGAGCAGCAATGCACAAGAAATGCGCAACGGTCTACCGCTGGGCTAAGCACGCTGTTCATCCGGTACGTCTGATCCAGGCCGTGGATTACAGTCTGTCCACCAAACGTCCACCAAGATTACTTTCGCCGATGGCGCGCTTGCGAGAGCGGCGGCGAGGCTCTTGGTCGGTTGGAGTTCGGCTCTTGTAGCGGCCGATGCCGGGGAGGACATTGGTCCAGCGCCTTGGCACAGTAGGGCCCACAGTAGGCCTTGACCTTGGAGCGGGTAGCGGGAATCGAACCTCCACGGGTAGTAACGAGGAAGGCGCTCAGCGCAGCTGAATTCGTGCTCAACCCAGCGGACACCACGGCAATCCGAACAGATCTCCCAGCAGCTCAATTATTCCTAAATTCCTAACGTGTGGGCACCAGTGGGCAACAACTGCATTACCGCACAACATCCCGTCGTATGCCGGCGGGGTGTTGCGTATCAGGCGTTTACTCTTCTTCAGAGGAGCGTGAAGCCGGGAACAACCGTGGGCGCGAAGCGTCGACGGTGCTGCACGAAGTGGCAGGCTCCAGTCTGCGTGAGATCGATCGGCTCGCGACGGCTGCGCTGCGCGAAGCGGCGCGACGGAAGAAGAAGCTCGTCGAGTGCGACGTGATGGCGCGCGTCGTCGGCGAGCTCCAGGTCGACGGCGGCTGACGCTGGCTCCACTCTTTGCCGAGAGGGCGTCGGTGGCCATCACGCTGCTGGCGCCCTCATGTCTCGGGAGGCGATGGGCATCACGTCGCGGCTCGTGCTGTCACGGGCAGCGATAGCCATCAGGCGGCGGAGGTCGGCGCGTACGACAGCGATGGCCATCGCGCTCCCGGCGGCGTCCACGCACGTGGAGCATGGCCATCAGCCAGCCCGACCGGAATGCCATCAGTCAGCTTGAGCGGTAACAGGGGGCACCAAGACGCTCGCCTTGCCCTCGAGCACGAGCTCGAACCGAGCCGAAGCCGTCGCTGCCCGTCCAGCGCGCTCGATGCGGATCGCGGGCGGTCGGCATGCCCCAGCCGGGACCGAACGCCGAGTTGTCCACCCGTTTGACGAGTACACGAGCGTCAAGGCGGGGCCGAGGCCGTGGCGTCAGGCATGCACGACGACACGCCCCGCGGATGCTGGGCCGGTCCTGGCGCCCCCGAGGCCGATCCTCGTCGCCGTCATTTTGTCCTTGACGACCCGGTTCCCGCCGGTTACATCGGGTACCAACTGGTATCACGATACTGAGGCCCGGCCGTCAATGATGAAGACGCCCCCCGAAGACCGAACGATCACCATCGAGAACGCGCGCGTACAGGTTCAGTACAGCGAGATGCCCCTCGACAATATCCAACTGGATCCCACCAACCCCCGCATTCAGAACGAGGTGCGGAAGCGCGCTCGCGCTCCGACACAGGGCGATCTCGTGAAGCTCATCCTCGATCTTCCCGGGGTCAGCGAGCTCTTCAAGACGATTCGCGACAACGGCGGCGTCATGGACCCGATCTACGTCCGCAAGGATGGCACCGTGGTCGAGGGAAACTGCCGCGCTGCGATCTACATGTCGCTCCGGGTGCGAAAGCCGCACGTCCGCTGGGACACCATCCCGGCGCTCACCCTTCCCGAGGTGACACCACGTCAGATCGCCGTCCTACAGGGACAGTTCCACGTCGCGGGAAAGAACCAGTGGCCGGCATACGAGAAAGCCGGTCACATCCACGACATGGTCAAGTTGGGCATGACTTTGGAGGACGTAGCTCGCGTGCTCAAACTCCAGAAGCGGGTCGTTGAGCACCTTCTGGTGAGTTACCAAACGATGACCGAACAGGTCCTTCCGCGCATCAAGAGCGGGACGGGCCTCGACAAGTGGAGCTACATCTACGAGTTCTACAAGCGCAAGGATCTCGAACCCATTCGTGCCGACCCCGCCAAGGTCACCGAGTTCGTCGATCTTGTCGTCACTGGCAAGCTCAAGCGTGGAGAGCACGTCCGCCAACTCCACAAGATCATGGGCAATCCTCGCGCAAAAAAGGCCTTGAAAAAGGATGGAAGCGAAAAGGCGATTATCGTTGTAGCGAAGACGGACCCCGCGGTTACCTCGCCCATCCTTCGGAAACTCGTCGACACCACGAAGGCACTCCGATCCGTCGCAACGATTGACATCCGGCACATTCAGGAGAGCAAAGAGTCACGAGACATTCTTCTGGCACTCCATGCCGCCGTCAGGGAAGTCGCCAACGCCGCTAAGGTCACGCTCGCCTAAGCAACCCATGCACGCCCGCACTCGTCCGCCTGCGCCCCCTCCTTCGAGGCCCCCCGTGGTCGTCGACGAGATTACGTTGGACGGCAGGAAGATCCAGGTTCGAAACGCCGACATCCCTCTGGAGAAAGTTCGACTCGACCACCGCAATCCGCGCATCGCCAACACCGTACAGATCGCGCTAGGCTCTGCCGACGGCGCAATCCAAGAAAAACTCGAGGCATTGCTCTGGCAGGACGACGACGTCCGCGACCTCTATAGGCAGGTTCTCATCAACGAGGGACTCGTCGAACGAATCATCGTCCGCGAGGACGGCTCCGTCGTCGAGGGCAACTGTCGCACGGTCGTCTATCGGCGACTGCGCGCCGCCTTCCCCGATGACGAACGCTGGCGAAAAATTCCTTCGCGCGTGCTGCCGCCCGACATCGCTGAGCGCGATGTGGCCATTCTGCTGGGCGAGATGCACGTTGCCGGCAAGAACACCTGGAGCTCGTTCGAAAAGGCTGGCCACGTCTACCGCTTGCACAAGGATTTCGCGCTCACCCAGGATGAGATCGCCCAGCGCCTCCGGATGTCAAAATCTAAGGTGAATCAGCTGATCCGCGCGTTCGAGGTCATGAAGCATCGCTTTTTGCCAGCGTATCCGGGAACCGCAAGCGTTCGCAAATTCAGCTACTTCGAAGAGTTCTACAAGAACCCCGCCCTCCGTGACTGGGCGAGCATCAACGCCGGGGCTGAGGATCTTTTCGTCCACTGGGTTGGGACCAACAAGCTGACCCTTGGGTCGCACGTGCGCGAACTCCCCGCCATGGTTGAAAACGAGGAGGCCGTGCATGCGCTGACCGATGAGGGCATCGTCGCGGCCCGTGCAGTAATTGGCGAGGACAACCCGGCGATCGCCTCGAAACTGCTTCGACGGATGCTCGAGATGACTCAGGCTCTGAAGAAAGCTCAGCTCGACGAGGTTCATCGCGTGCGGAACCCGGACAATGCGCACGCTCGCCAGATCGTGCAGGATCTTTCCGAGGCGCTCGGTCATTTCCGCGAGCTCTGCGGATTGGACTAGCTCGCTAGCTCATAGGGGCAGGACAACGCTCGAAAGGAAACCAGATGGTTACCTATGCACGCAACATTCAGGGAAGCCGGATCCAATTGACACTTGAGGAGCTCGATCCCGACTCCATCATTCTAGATCACACGAACCCTCGCGTCGGCTTCTCGATGCGACAGCTTCCGGCAGAAGAGCGAAGTGACGAAGCCTGCACCGTGCTCCTCACGAGCCAGGAGGAAACTGATGCCCTGAAGCGATCCATCATCCGATCGGGAGGCGTGCAGGAGCCGATTTACGTCCGCTTCGATCGACGTGTCGCAGAGGGCAATCGCAGGGTGGTCGCTTTGCGTGCGGCGAAGGAGGAGTATCCGGAAGACGCCCGCTTTGCGACGCTTCCTGCTTGGATCATTCCTGACGAGACGCCCGAAGCCGTCGTTCGTGACCTCCTGAACGAAATCCACGTCGGCGCCGTTCGCGGATGGGCACCGTACGAGAAAGCCCTGCAGCTGCGGGCACTCGTCGCTGGCGGCCTTCTGGAGGACGAAATTGCCGAGCGCTATCGCATGACGACGCGAGAGGTTCAGCAGCAGCTTCGCGCCGTCTCGCTCATGGACGATCTCTACTTCCCCATCACCGCCGACCCGGGTGATCCCCATCACCGGACCAAATTCTCATACTTCCTCGAATTCTGGAAGAACTCTCGCCTTCGGAAGCATGCCGAAGCAAGGCCTGACCTGCCGAAGCAGTTTGCTGTCTGGGTGCGCGATGGGAAGATCGATACCGGCGCCGGCGTCCGTCGACTCGCGAAGGTGCTGGACTCTGAGGAGGCCACGGAGATCCTCGAGACCATCGGGCTCAACGACGCCGAAGATTTTCTAGCGAGGAGTGACCCGACCGCGCACGAGATCTATGCGCTCCTCGAGCGCGCGCGTGCTCGGGTCGCCGAAATGACCGTCTCAGACCTCATCGAGCTTGGCCAGAGCCCCGGACGCCTTGAGGTTGTACGTAGCCTCCACGACGAATTGGCCGGCATCATGGAGGCGAGCGCTCGGGTGCGCAAAGTCTCGTAGCCATGCCCTCGCCTACCCATCAGTGGCTCCAACTCTGGCTGGCCCGGAGAATGGCGGCCGACGGCTTCACCATCCTCGGATACGACGGTCAGACGCCGCAGGGTGGCATCTGGAACGCCTTGCCACCGCCCGCCTTGCTCGCTGGCGCGCGACCGGACGCGTGGGGAGTCCACGGTGACACGGGTCAGCTCGCGGTCGGTGAAGCCAAGACCTCACAGGACGTCGCTACCGCACACACCAGCTTTCAGTTCCGCGCTTTTGGCGCCCTATTTGACCATGCGATCGGCCGCTACTGCCGGTTCTATATCGCTGTGCCACGTTCCGCGATCCACCCGCTCGACCGCGTGCTTGCGGCATGGGGACTCGCCGGAGCATCGCACATCGTTCGCCTGCACATTCCGGACTGCATTGTGGAGAGTGCATCGGATGACTACGCGTAAAGCCGGGCCGGCACCGTTGCCGCACCAGGAGGAAGGCGTTCGGTTTCTGCGCGGGCGTGCCGCGGCAGCCCTCTTCGATGAGCAAGGGCTGGGCAAAACGAAACAGTTGATCGACGCCGTTGCCGCGGATGTCGCGGCTGGGAACCTTGGTGGCGCGCTCGTAATTTGCCCCAATACGCTTAAGACGACGTGGCGCGAAGAGATCGAGCGACATTCGACGCTCCGCTGTGCGATCTTCGGCGCTGGACGGAGCGCCCGTCGCGATGCATTCCGCAGTCTGCGCGCCGCCTTCTATGTCATCAACTACGAGGCCGTCGCTTCGGAGCTGCCCAGCCTTCGAGCGCTCTTGCGCTTCAAGCGCATGGCCCTCGTTCTCGACGAATCGCACCGCATCAAGACGCCGAACGCGCGCGTAACGCGCGCGGTGCTGGCGCTTCGAGCCGAGGCGGCCAAGCGGTATATCCTGTCCGGCACGCCGGTCGCGAATAAGCCAGAGGACATCTGGAGCCAGCTTTTCTTTCTGGACGACGGCGCAGCACTCGGCCGAACCTTCGACGAGTTTCGTAGGCGGTATTGCGGCCCCGGCCAAGGCTACGTCAACGTCACCGACCTCCGAGACCGGGTCGCCGCGGTCTCGCTGCGGCGAGAGAAGGAAGGCACCCTTGAACTTCCACCAAAGACGCTCCGTCGGGTGCAAGTCGCTCTTCAGGGCGAGCAGCATCGCCTCTACCACGAGCTGCGCAACGAGCTCGCCATCTGGGTCCAGACTCTGAGTGGCGAGGAGGTCCTCGCCCGAGCCGACCACATCCTGTCGCGCCTCGTTCGCCTTGCACAACTTGCATCGAACCCTCGGCTACTTGACGCCGGCTACCGCGAGACGCCGGCAAAGCTCGCGGCTCTCGACGAGCTCTTGCAACAATACCTGGGAGTCCCGTCCGAAAAGGCGATCCTCTGGACCTCCTTCGTCCCTCACATCCCGCAGCTCCTGCACCGTTACGCGCGCTATCAACCCGTTGCCTTGCATGGTGAGATGGATTCGAAAGCTCGGGACGCCGCGGTCGCCGCGTTCCGGTCCTCGCCCGATGTGCGCCTTCTCGTCGCGAACCCTGCTGCAGCGCGAGAGGGTCTCACCCTCACGTCCGCGCGGTTTGCCGTTTACCTCGATCGTACATTCAACCTGGTCGACTATCTGCAATCTCAAGACAGAATTCATCGAATCTCTCAGGACCGACCCTGCGAGGTCGTACTTCTCGTCGCCGAACAAACTATCGACGAATTCATCGATTTTAGCCTTCTACAAAAACACCGTCTCGCCCGCTACACGCAGCACGACACAGAAACGATTGCGCCGGAGGATCTGTTGCTCCAGAAACCTGACGTACTGCAAGCCCTCCTGAGTCCAGAAGAACTCTGATCTGTGCTGGCTGGCAGTTACGTGTTCTGGTCGTCGTCCCCTGGCGGGCGGTCGTTCTCCACACGCATCCGCCGCCGGGCAGCACGAATCTCCTCAGCCGCGCGGACCTTTTCCTGGGTTTCGAGGAACGCCACCTTCGCCGCATCCATATCTGCGGGCTCGATGTCGACTCCTCCGTGCAACACGCGCAGCTTGTGGTTTCGTCGTTGCGCGGTTGCTCGTAAGGCGTCTGGCACAAAAGGTCGCTCGACCTTTGGCGGACCGTTACGCCTCTTGAGCCCATAGCGCGCGAGAAGTTCATCCAAGGATCCCGGGCGCCAATCGCAAGCTTCGAATCGCGCCTCCAGAGCCGCGCGGTTTGCCGGTGCGTATGTTCGGTCTGGGCGGCGCTCAAGACCCGGGCTCAAGTGGCGCATCGGGTCGTCCGGTGGAAATGCGGCGATGAAGTCGGCGATGCGCTGCTCTACGGGGCGCTTGTCGTGATCCCATGTACCCCAGGTAAGGATCCCAAGGCCACGACTGAGCGCGTGGTGCTCCTCTGCGTCCAGAAGGTCCTGCGGGTCGTATCGGGCACGTTGCTTCTTCTTCGGCATGGGGGGCGCCTATCCCGTCGGTCCCGCGGCCGGAAGGTCCTCGGCGGGCTCCGCCGTGACGTCCGACATCGCGGGAGGGCACTCGACGTGCTCGCGCGCTGCCAACACATTCCGGAGCGAACGGTACACTGCGTTTTTCTCGTTGAGCTGGAACGTCGTCGTAAAGGTCTTGGCGTTCAACCGAAACGCGAGCGACTCCAGCGCGACGTAGTCCTCCAGGCAAATCCCTTTTCGATCAAAGTTGTACTTGAGAAACGGATAGAGCTTTCCGTTGAGATGGTGAAGGTCGAAACCCATTTCGCCGAAAAGGTACTCCTCATACTGCTCGAACATCAGAGAGCCTGGCACGGGCGTGAATAGCATTGGGACGATTCCGCCAACCATCTCCGACGCATAGAAGACCGTGTTCACCACATCCTGGAGATTCTCGTCGGGCATTCCGAAAAGAATGAATGCATTGACCTCCATGTCGTGCAGCCGAAAATTGGCATCGTGGCAGATCTTCACGGCTTTCTCGAAGAGCCCCGCGTGCGAATGCCGGCGGTTCCAAGCGCGCGTGACGTCGCGAGACATTGTCTCGAGCGGGAGATATACGCTCTCGAAGCCGGATTCGCGCATGAGCTTCACGAACTCGAGATCCTGATGGAGGAGTCGGACTTCAATGCCCTCCGGTGCGTACAAGCGAAGGTGCGGCATCTTGTCGCGGTGTTCAATCAGGAGTCGGAGCAATCTTTCAATGTTCGGTTTTTCGAGCAGGAAATTATCCTCGTAAAAAGCGAACTGATGAACGCCATAGGTTCGATACTTGTGCCAAATTTCCTCGAACGTATCCTCCGCGGTTCGGATGCGAACCTTGAGACTTCCCTCGTTGTAGGCCTTCTGCGCACAGTACGAGCAATCGAACGGGCACCCGCGGCTTGTGATCAGGATGGCGTAGTCCGGCACCCGCTCCACACCTTCCCGCGCACGCGTCATCTGCTTGTAGACCTCGAAATCCAGGTCCGCGTTGGACGCGCCGGGGATCTCGCCGGTCACGATGCTGTCACGGTTCTTAACATGCGTGTGTTCGCCGCGGCCCTTGCCGAACGAGAGATCTCGGCCCCGCACGACCTCAAACCGATGGCCGCGGCTCGCAAGAGCTTGTGCAAGATGATGCGGGGCCAGTGTCGGGTAGATGCCACCAACCCGGATGCGGGCCTTCGGATACAGCTCCTTCATGAGGACGATGGTATCCACCGTGCTCTCCCACCAGTATGTCATGATGGAAGTGATCCACACCTCGTCAGGTACCCAGGGTGCCTCCGATGAAAACATCGAGATCTGCGGTTCTTCGCGAAGCTGCGTCGCAACCTCATGGAGGGGTGTTCCGAACTCGAATTTGTAACGATGGTGGGGCGGCAGCTCCGTCGTCCCTCGGCCATAGCGCTCCTTTGCCATTGCCCGATAATCCGCGAGGCTCCACTCCAATGTCGAACATACCTGCACGACGTTTCGGTACTCTTGCTTCACCTCGCCATTGCTATCCGGATACAGGCAGTCGATCAGGCGCAGATCGTAGCCAAGTGCGCGGAGCCATGTTGCAATCTTCAGGAGACCGCTGGGCATGCTCCACTCGGGATAGTACTGCGTATCGTAGATCGGAGGTTGAACGAGTAGAGCTTTCATCGGGGGCCTCCTTGCGGCTTCCAAGACTCGGCTAGGAGCGTTTCTCGCACGAGTCGAGCCACGGTCCCCCCATCGAGGAAGTCGAAGGTTGCGCTGCGCACCCGTTTGTTCAGCAGCCCCTGCCAACCAAGAAGGTTCGTGTAGTCGGTTCGAGTCAGCCGAGATCCATTCCCAACGTACGGAAACCATTGCGGACTCGAGTCGCGTGGCAGTGGCCAACGCTGTTTTCGCTCCGATGGGCTCGCGGAGTCGACCGTTGGCGAATAGCCGAAAGGCTTCAAAATGATGGACTGGAACGCACTGTTCAGGAAGAGCGTACTCCGAACGAGCGCATCCATCTCGTCGTCAGGGAGCCCGATGGACACGAAGCCAGTGACCGCCCCGGGGCGGGCCCACGCGCTCACGCGCCCGGACTTCTTGTCACGCGTGTCCTCGTGCAGTGTCTCGAGGAGCGGCGCGTATGCCGCCTCGTTTAGCATGCCGCCTGCCGTACGCGCGTGCTCCACAAATAAAGTTCGAAACGCAGCGGCCTTGAGCTCCTGGAGTCTCTCCTTGGTCAGCGACGTAGGAAGAATCCCGGCGATGCCTTCGACCACCAATTGCTTGGGATTCGCCTCCGCGAATCGAGCGACGCGGGAAAGCTGGCTTTGCGACCCGCATACGTCATCGTTGAAGAACGCCGCGGTAATCACCGGACGCTTCGCAACGCGTCGCCTCTTGAGCTCGCGCGCCTGTAGCCCAAGGCACATGGCGAGATGGTCCTCGACTGCATCATCGTCGATGTCGAGCGCGAAGAAATTCGGGAGACGCTTTTCTGCGTCAACGTAGAGATCAAAATCCGGGGCGCAACCGCGAGTGACGACGTTTCGCGTCATCGCTACATCGGCAGCGGACTGGGACGCCGCGTGCTCCGGTTCGAAGAGTGGGTAGGCACCGTAGAGCAGGATTCTCGTGCGGTCTCGCGCATCGCGGCTGAGGTTATTGCGCAGCTTGATGAGGAGCTTCTCGATGCTCTTGTGCCAATAGGACGTGAGACTTGAAATGATGATGTAGTCGGGCACCCACGATGCCTGCTGGAACGACTTCAGCACGGCCTCGAAGTTCTCGAAGGTGCGACCGAAGTGCCAAAGTTGCGGATCGTTCCCGGCGCCGCTCAAGGTGTCCTTCACCTTGTGCTTGTGTACGGCTCCGCCCTCGTCCGGAAACATGAAGTCGAAAAGCCGCACCGAGATGCCGGAGTGGCGCTGCTTCAACCACGAGCTAAGCTTCAGAAGCTCGAGCGGTTGGTTCCATCGCAACCAGTGATAGCGCTTCTCCTCGACCGGCGGATTGATGAGGAGAACTCGCGCGTCAGCGGCCAGTTTGGTGGCGAGATAATTTTCCGGATCATGGATGAGGTCGGCCATCTGTCATTCCGCACGAAACGACAGCATGTTGAGCGCCAGGGCCATCATCGTGTCCGCGTCGTCAGGTGCCGCATGTTGCGCGAGCCTGAGGAGGATGGCGGATTTCAGGAATCCGACATCATCCATGCCTAGCTTGACCGGATGCGCCCAGTTTACGTAGATCTTTCGTTGCTTGTTATCGAACTCACAGATCGGGTGCTCTGGCTTCCCCTGTTTCAGGACGACGTCGTAATAAAACCCGTTCATGTAGATGCTCGTATTCCAAGCATCGTGAGCAAAGTTGATGTATACTTTGCGGTCGCGAAAATCGATGTCGAAGTCGGCGATGGCATCCGGGGAGGGAGCGAGCTCGAAGCCCGCGAGTTGATGCTTCGGCCGTAGCGGCACGTCCCGACACGTTGCTAGACCATCTGCCGTCAAGGCTCTCTCGAAGAATCCATTCAGGCCCGTCGACCAAGGCAGATCGGAGCGGGCATAATGGTTCACAGCGCTTGAGATGTCAACCAGGGTCTTTCGTCGTTGGCGCGCCACCGTGATTCGTTCGTGCACCTGGGAGCGCACGTGAATTCGATCAAGAATGACCCGAACGGCCTGTCCAACCAAGCCACCAAGCGTTTCTTCGGAGCCGAAGAGCGTGCGGCGAAGGATGCGGTAGTGGGGGCTCTCCTCGTAGAAACTTTCCCTACCGGGGTTGATGGCATCGGAGGCATCGAGCCCTCGAAGTACCATCAGCTCGCCCGTGACCTGACTAAGCGCGGCCTTGGCGGGGCCGGAGGCCATGGCCTCCCACCCGAGGTACGACGCGTCGCCGATTGCGACGTTGCGGACGCGAATTGAGATGCCCCGAAGCTCGGCCGGGAAGATGACCTCACTACGGGGAAGGATGTAGCCGACCACGCGGAGCCCCGCCTCGTCGATGTTCACCGGAATCGCGACGTCATCCAGGTCCTTCGACGCGTCCTTCGGTGTGTAGATCGGACGCTCGATTGTATGGGGCTTGCCCCCTCGCCAGCTCACGCGCAAGACTGGGAGGTCCATCGGCTCCTGCAAGCTTCGAAGCTCTTGCAGGCGCGCAGACAGAACATCGACCGGGATCTGGTCGCGAATGGGGCAACTTCGCTCGAGACGCCAGAGGAACTGGTCCTTGCCGCTCCGAAACCCGATGTTGCGAGCCTTGCCCTTCGCCGCAGGCGCGCTCAGCTCGCGAACGACGAATTCCTTGAGCCCCTCCAGAGAAATTCGGGTGTGGGCGCGAGGAGCCGGAGGCACCTGTTCCAGGTGGACCGAGCAGAAGTCGTCGATGAGCCGCAGGTCGGCGCGTTGCTCGAGGCCCAGGAGGTAGTCGAAATCCAGCGTCGCCTTGAGTTGGAGGCCACGACAGTCGAGGTCGTACTCGACCTCGATCGTCGGCGCCGTGCGCGCCCGCCGGCTCGTGAGATGCACGCTCATGGGGCGGAGCTCGTAGTCGACACCCCGGCGGAGCTGCGTCTTCTTTTTGGCGACCACCTCTCGCACATGAACGACAGCGATCCGCCCCTCCAGGAGGGTGCTCGGGATCAGCTCATTGAGCTGAGCGCTCAGGAAGAGCTCGTGCTTTCTTCGATCGCGATCGGCGAATACCTGGGTGTGCCGATACTCACGCGTCGTGATCGTTTCGATGCGCAGACGGCTACAGTAGCGGGCAACGGCGAGGAAGCCGATCCCCTTGTGCCCGATGCGATCGCGGCCGCGGGGGCTCTTGCCTCCTCGGAGCCTGGCCGTGCTCCCGCCAAGTCGGGCGAAGTCGTTGTAAAACTCGAAAGGGGTCATCCCCTGGCCGTCATCATCGACGCTGATACTACTGAAGTCCGGAGCGAGCGTAACGGTGATGAGCCTTGCGTCTGCGTCGTAGGCGTTTGAGATGAGCTCCTTGAACGCCTTGACGAACGGCTTATAGATGCCGGAGAGTTCTCGGATGATGCCAGGATCTACGCCACTGAGTCGCATTGAGGATCTCGCTGTATCGTTGCTCAAGCCTGCTGGAGCGCAGCCAGGCTGGGGGCGAAGAGGTGCGACCGCAGGAGTTCATGCGCTTGGGCGGCACCCTGCCTGCCACCATAACCCTTGAACATGCCCTCCGTTGACCAGTCGAGAGCGGCAAGCGGGGCAAGGTAGTTTTCGAAAGTTCTACGGTTCAAGCGTTGTTGGTGCGACAGGGCGGCCGTGAGGATGTCGGCGGCGAGAAGGCTAAGGGCGGTGACGCCGACGCCCTTCACGAGAAGGTGGTTGCGTGGGCGGTTCCAGGCGCGCTCCCAAACGGTCGCTACGGCGCTCCAGAAAGCGCGCACGATCTCGTACTTCTGACGTGGAGTCAGGTCGGTCGTAGCGCCGAGCGCCGAGCGCTGAAGCAGTAGCTTCGTCGCGGTCTGAAGGCCACGGAGAGACACCCGCCGATGAACCCCCTGAGTGCCGGCCCCGCCCATCTTCACAAGGCCGTGCCACACGGAGTTGGGGTCCTTGTGGAGGGTCTTCGCGACAAACAGCTCAAGATGCACTGTTTCAAGCTCCGGGGTAAGCTCAGACGCGTGGAAATCCAAAAGCGACGGGTTCAGTCCTTTCGCCTTGCCATTGATGGTGCTGAAGATGAGCATCTCGTCTCTTGGAGTCAGGCCGAGGTAGCATTGGAAGGTCAGCGGGACCGCGCTGTCAGCCATCATTCCGAGGCGGTGCTGGCAGTCGACCTGTGCGAGCACGGGCGGCGCCTCAGGTCCAGGGCGCCGGATCGTGAGCAAGGCGAGTCCGCCAGGTTCGCATGGTCCGAGCCGCCAGCCGTCGCCCTCGCGGCCACGCAGATTGAAGGTGAGCGGGATGGTCGTGGCGCCTGGTTGGTCGATGTATGCTCGAAACTCCCTCGAGTGCAGCGGGTCGAACGGGCGCTGATAGCCCGCTTCCATTGCTTCGTCGAGGATGTCCGCGAAACTGACGGCGTACAGCTCACCGGCAGGGGCAGCGCCTACGACGACCGGTAATTGTCCACATTGTAGGGGGAAGACTCGCAGCTCAAGGTCACCCCTGACGGACATCGGCGTAGGGCGTCCTCTACAGATTCGCTCGCGGGGCCGCAATGTGAAACTGCACTTTTGTAGTGCACGTTGGTGCAGATCGATCGGGACGAAGGAGCTCGCGGCCGCGCCGTTCGCGGCGCATCGTCACCCGGCAGTGGCCTTCAGCCATGGATTTGCTCGCTTTTTTGGTGCATCAGCTCCGCGGTCGCTTGCTCGATCGCAGGCATGGCTGAGGCGCGGCCTCCTGGGTCGCGCTGCGGAAGAAGAAGTCCGCGGCGCGTCGGGGAAAGGTGCTCCCGGTTGGGGCCGATATCTCGCCTGCTGCACGAGGCGGAGGCCGCCTTCAAGGAGGCGCTCGGGCGCTGGCGGGAGGCGGAGGACTGGCTGCGGCAGGTGATGAAGGCGTACGGCTACATCAAGCAGTAGTACTGACCGGGGACGGAGGATCGCATGGAGCAGCCCGGCCGCACCGCGTACAGGGGTTTCGACTACCAGATTTGGGTATCGATCTGGCTTACGCTCGTCTTCCTCATCGAGGAGAAGCTGGCTCAGGCGGTCGAGGTGGAGCCGCTAACCGGCGAGGACCTGGAGCTGCTCCGAAGCGGCGACGCGGAGCACGACACCAGTGAAATCGCGACGTCCCTCCACGCGGTGGGCGGCGAGCCAACCGGGGCGGCTGCCGGAGCCGAGGGAGCGAAAGGCGCGGCGCAGCCGCTCCGGCGTTACATCGTCCAGATCAAAGGTCGCCGCGTGGGGCATTGGACCCCGAGCGCCCTCCACCAGATCCTGACGGGGAACGACGACGAAGAGACGAAGCGCACCTGGCCCATCGAGGTGATGAAGGACGAACGAGACGTGGGGTTGCTCTTCGTCACCGACTCGACGCTCTCCGGTGCTGTCGGCTGGTTCCTCGTCGAGACCCCCGTCTTTCCCCGCCGCGCCGAGCCCCGGCCCGCGAACGCAGAGGAAACGTGGGGAAAGAGCCTCTCAGCCATCGGAGACGACGTGCTCACCCGCTTCGGCGTCCTCCAGGGCCAGCGATACGACGGGCTGGAGGCGAAGATCGATCTCATCCTGGCCAGCAGGCTGAATGTGCCGCACGCAGCCCGCGAGCCGCTCCGGGAGGCGCTCTTCAAACGCTTCCATGCGGCGATGCTGCGCAACGAGGACGCGCGCGTAGAAGTCGCGGAGATCCGTCGGCTCGCCCAGCAATACGGAGGGCTGCCCGGCGGACCGGACCCGTTCGTTGAGCCGGACAACTGGGCGGAGATCCAGCGCGTCATGCGGGAGCAGCACGCCATCATCCTGATCGGCGAGCCTGGAACGGGGAAGTCGACCGCGGCGGAGCGGATTATTTACGAGCACCGCGTTATGGACGAGCCGTTTAGGGTCGTGACCCCGGAGCGGCCAAGCCAGCTGCGCGGGCTGAGCCAGGAGAAAGAGCCGCTCATCGTATACGTGGAGGATCCGTTCGGCCACTACGAGCCGGGGAATGACGATGATGATTGGCTGAGAGTCCTGGACGGCTTCTGCGCCTCGCTGCGGGACGATCTCAAGCTTGTGGTGACCTCCCGCACGGCCTTTGCTGCTCAGTACCTCGACGACGAGAAAACCGCGCCCCGCCTCCGGCGGCACCGATTCCCATTCGGTAGCGAAATCCTCAACCGGCGTCGGCTGCTCCGGGAGCACGTGGTCAAAGAGCCACGAATGAACAGAGAGCTCGCCGCATGGCTCGTCTCGCACGTGGACGAGATTGTGGCCGCGCTCGAGCGGCCCATCTCATACTCCGTGTTCGTCCCGCGCGCTGCGGATCTCGCGCCGGAGGAAAGGACGGACGCTCGACTGGAAGAGCTCCTCCGGGAGTCCTCGATCGCCGAACTCGGCAAGGATCTGGAGAGGACCTTCGAGCGAGAGTCGGACAGCGTGCGAGCCGGGCTCGTCGCTGTATGGGTCGCGCTCGAAGCCTGGTCCTTCCGGCACGGGATCGACGAACAGCTCGCGTTCTTCGAGGAGGCGCTCCTCGATCTCGGCGCCGAGGTGTCGGGGACCAGAACGAAGCTAGTGGAGCATCGCTGGCTCCGGGTCCAGGAGGGGAGGTTGCGCATGCACCCGGTATACATGGAGGCGTGTCTCCACGTACTGGCGAAAGGCAAAGCCCTCACCGCCCGCGTCGTGCAACGCCTTCTCCGGGCCTACTCGGAGGCGGATCGAGCGGAGGACGTCGAGTCTGTGTTCAGCGTCGTGGCGACGAGGGACCTCGTTCCCACCGTCGCGAAACGGGACCTGGCTGTATTCGCCGCGAACTGCCTCCGCACGAGTGCGACGAGGAAGGGTGGAGGTCCCACGTTCACAGCGGCGCTCACGCTCATGGCGGCGAACGGCGCAAAAGACGACCCGCTGGCGATGCTGGTCCGCGCATTGACCCAGGGCTTCTCGCGGACGCGGCGGGGCGAACTGCTTGGCATGGAAGAATGGATTCTTCCTGAATGGGCAACGGACGAGACGTCTCTGAGAAGGGTTGCGGAGCACTCCGACACACCCGTCATCGTCCAAGCGTTCGTGCGAAGAGGCTTCCCCACGATCGTGGACGCATGGCACCCCGGCGCAGAGCGGCTCGTGGAGCTGCTGTACAACCTCGTTGACGTATCCGCCGAGTTTGATGCTTTGCTGGCCCGCATCGACCAGTTTGGCACCTTCCTCGTCGACGTCGTCGCTCACGGTGCCGCCCTCTCCCGAAACGCCGACCCCGCTCGATTGCTTGCGCGGGCCGTCGCAGAGCAGCGCTCCTATGATAAGTGGCTCGCGGAGTCTTATCCTTACAATGAAGACTCCCACGCAGAGAGTGAGCATCTGGGGGACACTGCATACGAGCAGAGGCTTCCCGCCACGGCCATCGTGGACGCCTTACTGGCGGTGCAGGCAAAGAAGGACAACGCGGCCTGGGCTGCAACACAAACCGAGCCGCTCGTGTTCGAGCGCTTCGCTGACCGAGTGAGGTACGGCAGGGAGCGGGATCCTGACGTTATCCGTCGTGTCTTCTCCGCTTGTCCGGCGGAGATGCGAGCCCCGATCGTGGAGGCCATTCTCTCCAGTCACAGCTCGTTCGAATTGGTTCTCGAATTGCTGCCCCAGGTTCCAAGCCATGAATGGCCGGGTCTCCTCAGGACGCACTTCGGTCTCGGCTTCGACGCCGCGGAGGGCCGGGCCCGTGGCTCTTGCGCGTTCGTCGTGCTCAAGGCGCCGGCGCAGACGTTGCCGCCCTTGGTGCGCGTATCGCTCGCATACGAGCTCAGCACGGCGCGTGAGCATCAACTGCTGACCCAAGCGATCTCGGAGACGTTCGGGGATCACGAGCGGGCTGCGCTGTCCACTCTCCTCGCCGAGCCGGGCGCCGACGCACGGGCGTGCCTACCTCTCTTGACCGAGATCGCCCGTTCCAAGTTCTCGGCTTCCCGCGTTGCGCTGGTCACGCTGGCCCGCGCAGGACACCCGCTGGACGATCTGATCGATGCCTGGCTCGCCCCAAACAGCTATATCGACAATGCAGTCGCTGCGCTCGACGCGACGATGGTGGGTCTTCCAGCTCGAAGGTTCGACCGCATCCGCAGGGCGCTCCGCCATCAGCGTGCGCGCGTACGCGCCCACGCGTTGGGCTGCCTCCGCGAGATGAAGGGTGACGACCCCATCGACGCGATCCGGTCCATGATCGAGGACGCTACATACAGCGTCAGGATCGCTGCGGCCGACGCGCTGGCGGGACGCAGCGAGCCGGGGGCCTGGCGGACGCTCACGGCGATGCTCGGGGATTTGGCGGATACGTCGGTCGCAGCGCTGGACGGCTTCGGGTGGCGCGAAGACGCGAGCCCCGAATACGGTGTCGCAGCCGCGGCGGCGCTCGCGCTGGCAGCGCTCAAGCCATGGCCCCCGGAACTCGAGGCAACGCTGCGAGCGTTCCTCGACTCCCATTCGAGCACGCGGGGGAGCGTAACGAAGGTATTGCGCGGCCGGCTCGACGCGCTGGGGTGACGAGGCGTCACGTGCAGTTCGCCTCCGCGGTGACGGCGGATCGTATCGGTCGAACTGGCGTGTAGCCCGCTCGACGCGCGACCTCCTCTAACGAGAGGAGCTTCGGCGCGGGGCCGAGGAGCGTACTCGTCCCCAGGGCAATTCGGATCTCATTTACCGGCGCGGGCATGAAGACGCGGATGCGGCGCTTGCCGTTGCGAGGCGCGGGTTCGAAGAGCTCGCCCTTGAGCCGGCGCAACGTCGTCGCGCTCACGCCGAGCTTCTTGGCGACCGCTTCCATGGTGAGGAAGCCCCTGCTTCGCGAGGCACTGTGTTCTGCACCTCCTGGGTTATCGCCATCGAGTGGTGCCTTCGGAGGTACTTCGGGATGCACTGGGAGTGATGTTGCGGCAGCATGAGACACGCGGGCTGCGGTCAAAACCATCAGCGTGTTCATCGCTTCCCTCGGCAGGGAGGTCACAGACCGAACACGAAGCCGCGAGGCTAAGCCGGCGGCTTAGCCGCATGGCTTCGGGGTTCGAGTGCAAGCGGGGATCGCAGCCTCGTCCGCGACGGCGGGGGTAGCGTCCGCGAGGCGCGCGACAATCTCGGGCCGCACCGAAGCGACGGATGCGGCGAGGCCGGAGGCGTCCCGCCAGGTGACCTGGACCTCTCGGTCGGCGGTCATCACGATGCGCTCCGCGAGGACCCGAGCACGGCGCGCCGCTCGCCCGCCAGCAGCCCGGCCCACACGTTCGACACGATAGCGACGAAACCGAGCTCCGCTCGCCTTACCTCGACCGTGTCCGCGCCGGAGCGCGCGGCGTGCTCCGCCGCAGCCAGCTCGACGTCGGCCAGCTCCGCGATCGACGCGTCGATGTCGTCCAGCGCGAGCTTCCCTGCGGCGACCGCCCGAACGAGCCGCGTGCGACGGGCGGCGATGATCGCACGCTTGGCGCCGAAGTCAGGGACCTGCGGCTTCGGCTCAGGCGCCGCGGCGAGGACTTCGCGCAGCTCCACCAACTGGCGAGCGTGGCGCGCTCGATTTCGGCATCAGCCACTCTTTGCTGCACGTAGGGGGAATTCACGCAGCGGGGCTTGCCCGCGGGCGGATGAGTGCGGCGTCGGCACACGTAGTATCCGAGGTGCTTCACCCATCACGTCTCGTGGACCGGAACGCCGCGCACCAGGCTCCCGCAGATACCGCAGGTCGCCAATCCGCGCAGGATGAAGTATTCGGTCCCGGACCCTCGGCTCGCGCGATCCTCGCCGTCCCGACGCAAGGCGAGGGCTGCCTGAGCGCGAAGGAAGAGATCCATCGCGATGATGGGCTCGTGCGCGTCGACCCACTGCGCCTTTCCCTGGAAGCAACGCGGCGCGCCGCGGGTCGTACGGGAGTCGTGGCGAGCTGGCGCGCACGTCGAGCGCGGGGACGGACCCCCGAGAACCTGACGATCGCCTCGCTCGTCGGCTTCGCAGAGGAAGGGCCTCGGGGTTGAGGTAGTTGAGGTCGCGGAGGAGTGTTCTGCCCCGCGGAGGTCGGTCGGTCGCCCTTCCAAGCCTCGCACGCGCCTGCGGCGGCGCGCCCGGCGCGGCCCGGCCCTCCGAGGCGGGCTATCACGCCCGGGATGTGAGCGCCGGGAGCTCGCCGTGCGTTCATTCCGCTCGCCTTCGCGCTTGCTGTGGTGCATTCATCGACGATGCGGTCCAGAGCCACCCGCCGAGCGAGAACATCCACCGCCGCCGCTCTGGATCTCCGGCCCCTACGGAGACGAACATGACGACCATGAGCTCGGAGGTACCCCACGGAGGCCTTGAGATCCTTGAGGTGCCGCTTCGAAGCCTTTATCTGGATCCCAACAACCTCCGCCTAGCGCACCACCAAGACTACACGAGCGTGCCCGAGCAGCACGTCACTGATGCGAACGTCCAGAAGCGTACGCTGAACATGCTGTGGGGGAACGGCGAGGACCTTCAGAGCTTGCTCGACAGCTTCTTAGAGAACGGGTGGCTGCCGATCGCCCCAATCCTGGTGAAGCCGCTTGGCGAGGATCGCTTCCTCGTGGTCGAAGGGAACCGCCGAATCGGCGTCCTCAAGCACCTTGAGGCACGCCACGCGAGCGACGGCATCGACCTCCGTGCGTTGGACCCGGCAATGTTCCAGCGGGTGCCGGTCGTCACGTACCTCGAACAAGACCCCGTCCGCTACCTCGCCCTGAAGGGCTTCGAGCACGTTAGCGGGCCCAAGAAGTGGTCCATGGTCGACCAGGCCACGATACTGCGATCGCTCCGGGACGAGCATGGCCAGAGCCCCGACGACATCCGCAAGACGATGGGCATCAGCAGGCAGCAACTCAACCTCATGTTGCGCGCGCTGCGGCTCTACGACGTCTACAGGCAGAGCGACTACGGCGACCAGCCCCGAAGCGATCTCTACAATCTCTTGCTGGAGGCCATGCGTCGGCCGCAGATTCGCGGCTGGCTGGGGTGGAACGATAGCACGGACCAGGCAGGTAACGAGGTCAACGTCGAGCGGCTCTTCCGATGGCTCTCCGGGGACAAGACTGAAGCTGAAGGCTCTCCTCGAAGGGAGCCGGCGATCACTACGTTCGATCAGATCCGCGACTTCGCGACCCTGCTCGACGATCCCCAGGCGCTCGATCGCCTCGACCGGACACACAACCTGGCTCTGGCACGGGGGGCACGCGCGTCGCTCGATGCGTGCGAATCGCAGATCCATATGCTGTCTCAGCTCGCGCACGAGCTCGATGACAGCGATCTGGACCGGGTCGAGCAACTTGTCTCGCAGCTCCGCGGAGTCTCCGCAGTGCGCAACCGGGTCCCTGCCATCTTCCAGAGCGTGGCCTCCGAGGTGCAGCCCTTCAATCAGCTCCCGACCGTCCAGTTCACCGAGATCACGATCGAGCGCTACCGTGGTCTCTCCAGGCTCACGCTGGCCGATCTCCGGCGCGTAAACATCTTCGCCGGCGTCAACAACGCCGGTAAGACGACCGTGCTCGAGGCGGTCCACCTGCTCGCGGACCAGCACGATGTCACGGGCCTCCTCGACGTGATCCGCAGTCGCTCGCGGGTGGCCGGGGATCCCGATCCCCAGTGGCTCGTCCAGCAAATCCCCCGATCGGCGCGGATCTCCGGCACGTTCGATCGGGACACGGCCTCGGTCGAGCTCACGTTCAATCGCGAGGCCGATGTCGAAGATCAAGCGTTCTACCTCGGCACGCTCACCCTGGCCGCCCGGTACGGAGCCAAGGTACAGCGGTCGGCCACGACCTTCTACGAGAAGCGCGACCGGCGCACCCACGTCGACGGCATCGGCCATATCCTGTGCCGATCCTTCCTCTCCAGCCCGTTCTCGCTGAACGATCCCAACCTGCTCGTCGCCTGCAACCGTCGCAGCGTCGAGACCCGCAGCAAGGAGAGGATCCTGGACTTCCTCCGCAGCAACGTTGACGGTGGCCTCGTCAACATCGAGATGGTTGACAAGTTCCAGCGCTTCCTCGTGACCCACCGCGAGCTGGAGCAGGGGCTCGATCTGACCCACTTCGGCGACGGCATGCAGCGGGTCTTCCTGACGTGCCTCCTGTTCTCGTGGGCGGAGCACGGGGTGCTCCTCCTCGACGAGTTCGAGAACGCCATCCACGCCGCCCTGCTTCGGCCGCTCGCGGCGTTCGTGGTGGAGTTGGCGAAGCAGTTCGAGGTCCAGGTCTTCGTGGCGTCGCACAGCAGGGAGGCCATCGACGCCTTCGTCGGCGCGGGGCTCGGCGAGGACCTCGCCGGCTACAGGATGACCCGGAAGGACAACGTGGTCACGGTGCACCGCTTCGACGGTACGCGGCTCGCAAGGCTGCGCGACGCGGCCGACTTCGACATGAGGATGCAGTGAGGCTCATCCTAGCGATCTGCGAGGGGGACCACGACGTCGCCTTCGTTCATCGCAGCGCGAGGAGCCTCGGAGGCTTCGTTCCGTTCGAGAGACCTCTGGGCCAGTACCCGGTTCCGCTCGGCGGAGGCTTCTCGGGCGTACAGCCCGCTGCCCAGTTCCTCGTCGCGAGGGCGCGGCGAGCGCACCCGGAACTCGAGACGATCACCGACGCGATTCGGCCTCGCCTCCCCGCGCTCGCAGGCGCGCTTTACCACGATGCGAGCGACACGCTACTTCTCTTTGTCCGCGCGCATGGCATGGACCGCGTCGAGGTCGTCACGTTCCTCGACGACCTCTTCGACACATTCGACGCCGTCGCGACGAACGATATCTCCGAGTGCGCGACCGTATTTTTCCTAGACGCCGACGACGATGATTGTGAAGCGCGGGCGACTAGGATCGCTGCATCCTTCGGTAGGTCCTGGGGGATCGTTGCGCTGTCTTCCGCGACCTGGGTGGTGGGTGATCGTGGACCGCTCGGCGCTTTCGTGTTCTGCGCGCAGGGGTCGACGACAGGCTCGTTGGAGGATGCGCTCGCGCCGCTGATGAAGGCGCAGGGTGCTGCATACTGGGCGGCTGCCGAAGCCTTCATCGACAACCACGCGGAGCCGGGCGCGAGGGTACGCAAGGCCGCGCGGTACCGGTTGAAGGCGGTTATCACAGCGTCCGGCCAATTCGAGCGACCCGGGAACCCGATGAGTGAGATGATTCGGTACAAGGCTCTGTCCTCCGCCATCTTCATGACCTCCCCCGAGGCCCGACGGGTCGCCGTGTTCCTGGCCGCTGTACCCTGGACCCGCTAGTGAGTTAGCGTCCTCACCACACGCTACCAGGCTGGCCCGGCCGCTGGAGGAGAAGTTGAGCACGAAAGCAGGGGAGTACCGCGGCGATCCGAGCAAGTTCCGCTTTCTGGCTCACCACCAGGACCATGGCGCGGCATGTGGCCTCGCCTGCCTGCGCATGCTGGAAGAATGGGCAATGGGCACTGCCCGTTCCGAGCGGGTTTGGCGCAAGATCCGGCAGTGGGATCCGAACTGGGGCGTCAAGCCGGAGCGGATGCGGGAGGCGGTGTGCGAGAACATCCCCGGTACGTTTGGGGTATCTCCGGTAGACCGTGCAAAGGTCGACTCGTGGCGCGCCGCTCCCACGGCGTTACCCGACATCTCGCCGGGTTCTGTCTACCTGCTCCTCACGGACTGCTATCTGACCAACGGTCGCAACCCTAAACACTGGATCATCGTCGCGGACCTTTTCTGGGCAGCGCGGCGACGCCGGCCCCTTGCATGGGTGGCGGATCCGCTGCGGCAAGACGACACGCTCGAGGTGCGCCCCTGGGACGCACTGCTTGCCACCCAGGTCCTCCTCGGCTTCCATCTCACGCGCCTGTCCCCCATGCCGCCTTGACCCGTGGCCGTCCAGAAGCCGCCAGGCGCACCTGCCTCGCCGCTCTCGCCAGCGCGACTCAGGGCGGCGACGTCGGGCTGCCCGCTTTAGCGGCGCCCTGGGAGGTGGGACTCGTTGCCAGGCACTGCTCTACAGCCATGAAAATACGCGACTATTCGACGATTTGAATCAGATCGCGGATCATGTTACTGCGGTTTGCAGTTCGGCTTTGGTACAGACCGAGCGCCTCGTGTTGGATGTTGGCGCGAGTTCAACTCGTGAACAAGGCGTCTACCGTAAGCACCACAACGATTTCCCGTTACCGTGCCATTACCGCAGCGAGTGGCATTTGGAGTCGCGCCACGTGTCGTCTCGTCGTGTCCGCAGGGTGCCTCCGGTGTCGCAGAAGCTCTCGGAATAACCGAGGTTTCTGTTGATGATCAAGGAGTTGGGGAGGCATCCCCGCGGATGGCGAATTCGGGCTTTTAACCCGTAGGTCCAGGGTTCGAGTCCCTGTCGACCCACTGAAATTCCTCGGGGGAAACGCTGAATTCCAACAAATCGTCGGAGCGTCTCCCCCAGCTCTCCCCGGCATGCCCGGATCGGCCTCGCGTCCGGTGTACCTGGAGAGCATGCTCCCCAAGTCCGCCCGCCACTCGCCCTGGGACGAGTTCACCTTCGAACTCGGCGAGGACGTCACTCCCGAGGAGGCGCACGCCTTCACCCGCCTCCTGAACCGGCCTGAGGGCCAAGCGTTCCTCTCACGGATCGCCGAGAGCATGGTGCGGCTCCGCCGGGCCAAGAAGCGGCGGCGGTTCCAGGCGCCGACCGGGCCTGTGGTCGACCCCTCGGCGCTCCCGTTCCTGCTCACCGTCGAGGAAGCCGCGGGGCTGCTCCGCACGACGGTGGACGGGCTCTACGCTCGTGTGGAGCGGGGTCAGCTCACGGGCGTTGAGGGACTCATCCGTGAGGGCCGCAAGGTGCTCTTCCACAGGGATCGACTGCTCCGATCCTTCGAACGAGCCGCCGATGGTCGGGCGACTCGGGGAGGTCGGCGATGAGCGTCCGCGTCGTCCCCTGGGAGAAGGGCAAGCAGAGCGGCTTCGAGATCGATATTCGGATCACGTGGCCGGAGGGTGGCAAGTACCGGGTCCGCCTCAAGTCGCCCGTCTCGGGCCACGAGGCGAGCCGGAGATGGGGTATCGCTCGGGAGGTCGACATCCTTCGCAAGGGCAAGGCCGCCGTCGAGAGCGAGGCCAAGGTCGAGTCGGCGAGGGTTGGCAACTCAACGACCCTCAAGACTGCGATTCCCACGATCGCAGAGTTCGAGACCAGGTTCATCGAGGGCTACGCGGAAGCGAACCGGCAGAAGCCGAGCGGTATCGACGCGAAGAAGCGGATCCTCAAGCTCCATCTCGTGCCATTTCTCGGCACGAAGCGGCTCGACGAGATCAAGAGTGAGGACGTGCAGGGGATCAAGAGTCGACTCGCGAAGAAGTCCGCGAAGACGGTGAACAACGTCCTCTGCGTGCTCGGGAAGATGTTGCGCGTCGCTGTCGAGTGGGAGGTGATCCCGTCGATGCCTTGCCGGGTCACGCTGCTCAAGGCCGCGAAGTCCGAGAAGAGCTTCTTGGAGTTCGACGACCTGGAGAGACTCGTCGAGGGCGCGAAGAAGGTCGGGTGGGCCGCACACCTGGTGGTGCTTCTTGGGGCAGAGGCCGGGCTTCGTCGGGGCGAGATCATCTCGCTCCGGTGGACGGACATCGACTTGGTGCGCGGGCTGATTCACATCCGCCAGGCGGACTGGAACGGTATCGAGTCGCTCCCGAAGGGTGGTCGCGGTCGAACCGTCGAGTTGACCAAGCGGCTGGCGGCGGCCCTCAAGGAGCATCGCCATCTTCGGAGTGAGCGCGTTGTTTGCGAAGACGACGGCACGCCGAGCAAGGGCAGGACCATCGCCCGATGGATGCGTCAGGCGACACGTCGAGCCGGGCTCACGGTCGTTGAGGGGCCGCACATCCTCCGCCACACCTTCTGCTCTCACCTCGCGGTGCGTGGGGCTCCGGTGATGGCCATCAAGGAGCTGGCCGGGCACCGCGATATCGCGACGACCATGGGCTACATGCACCTTTCACCGAGCGCGAAGCGGGATGCGATCGGCCTGCTCGACAAGCGGGCCAACGTCGGCGCTGTCGACAACTGTGGTTGAGGCACGAGGAAGTCATGCTGAAAATCTTGATCGCTCTGGGCCTTGTTCTCGCGGGGTGCTCGATCGATGACGAGGAGCTGTTCACGAGCAACGGAGCCACGGCGGGATCCGGGGGCAGTCTGGAGACCTCCACGAGTTCCGGACGGAGCAGCTCGTCCAGCTCATCGGCGTCGTCCAGCTCCACAAGCAGCTCGTCGAGCGTCTCCAGCTCCTCGTCGTCCAGCTCCTCGGGGATGCCGTGCGCTCCCATCGATGCGGACACGGCCTGCCTGACGAGCCTCGCTCCCCGGTCGCCCCTCTTCAAGATGCCCTGCGGAACGGCTGAGGACGGGTGCGGCGGGTACGTCATCTGCGGGACGCCGCTCACGGACGACCAGAAGTCTCTCGCGGCGTCGATCTCCTTCTGCCAGGGCTCGGACGAGATCCCGATGACGTGCCCCAACCCGGACGGGATCCCGCCGCAGGTCGCCTACCACGACTGCCCGTCCCTCCACGACTGGTGGACCACTGGCGGGCCGATCTTCTGGTGCTGCGACCTGCCGTAGCCTCCACCACACCCAACGTCTGTCCCTACTGAACGTGGATTTCGCGCCCCGACTGTGCGCGTGACAGCCAGCAACTGATGATCGTGGTGCGAGATGCCTTGAAATGAAGGCCCGGCGCGCGCATCCGGTTTCGTTGCAATGAAAAAACGAAAACGAGCGCCGAGCACTCACAAGGTGCGCCGAGATCTGACCGGCGGCAAGCGAGGAGACGGGCACAAGCGGCGCCAGCCGATTCGGCGCCCGGACCCGCAGAGGATTCGAGTCGGACGGCCAGACCCTTCGCTTACTGCCGTTGCAGGACTCGTCATGTTCGGCGCATTCCTGCGCAGGCTCGGCATCGACGAGGAACTGCGTGAGGCGTTCGGATCGCTGAAGAGTGGCGACTCTGTGTACCCGATGGGCGCCCAGCTCCGAATGCTCCTCGATATGTTCGTTGTGGGTGAGCATCGGGTCTTCGGGCTGGAAAGCCTTGCTGCCGATGCACTATTCGCGCGCCTGGCCGGTGGAATCATTCCAAGCCTCGATACAGTGTACCGCGACCTGTCGCGGTTCGACAAAGCGATGACCGCGCGCCTGGAGCGCATGATGGTCGAGCAAGGGTTGGCCGAGGTGCGAGGAACGCTCAAGTCGGCGAAGGAGGTTCACCTGGACATCGATACGACGGTGAACCCGCTCTTCTGCGAGGTCGGTGAGATCAAAGGCGCCGAATTGGGACCGAACTCGAAGTACCGGGGTCGCCCGAGCTATCACCCCGTCCTGGCGCGCATCGCAGAGACCGACACGTGTGTCGGTGCGCTGCTTCGGCCGGGGGATACTGGCTTTGGCGCAGCCGAGGTGCCTCTGATCGAGAGTTGGATCGATAGGGTGCGCGACGTGATCGGCCCCAATCGCCTGATGTACGTTCGGATCGATGCAGCAGGGGATTGCACTGACGTGATGGCCGCGATTGATGCCAAGGGAGCGTTCTTCATCACCAAGCCGAAGCTCACGCCGGACTTGTGTGGTGCCATCGCGCTCCACGCGGACTGGCGCGATGTCGACTGGGATGCCGATGGCCGCCCGACTCGGCAGGTCGCCACGATCGCGTTCGCGCGCGATGAATGGAAGAAGCGTGAGCTTGCGGTTCGTGTCGTCGCCGTCCGATCGCGCGATCGGGACAGCGGCCGGCGCGTCTACCTTTGGGACGACAACGATTACACTGTCCAGTGTTTCCTCACGAACGATACCTACTCCGACGAAGATGACATCGCGCGGCGCTACAACAAACGAGCTGGCATCGAGCCATTGATTGCGGAATTCAAGACTGCTTGGGGTATCGGCAAGGTATCCAGCGAGAACTTCGACGCGAATCATGCCACCCTGCTGCTGAAGCTGCTCGCGCACAACCTATTGAGGCGCTATGCCAACAAGCACCTGCCCAAGGCCCGGTCGTGGCGTGCGCCTTGGATTCGGCGTGCGGTAATTCTGGTGCCCGGCCGAATGACGCGTTCTGGACGGGGGCATTCGATTCGCATGGCGCCCCGTCCAATGCTTGAAGATATGAGAGTATGACAGCGGCACCACTGGAGCGCTGTGGTGGGGGAAAGGGGGTTGTGTCGCGCGCCATCGCGTTCGGCAGACTTACAATGATGCGGAGGCCACACTCGTGCTGGAATTGGGCAAGCGGCCGATCTCGACATGTCGCTTCCCAGAAACGGGCGCGAAATCCACGTTGAAGCCTCGTCGATCGTACGGAACGAAGGCCGCGATCCTCGCGGGGCTGGCGGCGTACGAGACGTCCACGGCCGCGCTGAAGGGGAGGGGATGATGCGCTGAGCCGGGCGAGGGGAGACCTCGGGGATCGTCTCCCCCAGGTCTCCCCGGCGCAGGCCGATCCGGGCTGACGGAGGCCGATCACCGTCGACGCAAGTCGACTTGCTATCCTGCCGGGATCACGAGAGAATCGAAGAAATTCGCGCCGTTGGAGGTGCCTCATGGATCGTGTTCGAGTCCCTGTCGACCCACCAGGCGGAATCATCGAAGACTTGGGAGGACTCGGGCGCGGCGTTTGCGCCACGATCCAATCGTAACGCGATCTCCCGCTCTCGGGCTTCGCCGGTCTGCCCGGCAGCTCGCGCGCGGCGGACGGGGCGCAGGTGGGCGTACCCGTCGTGCCATCACCATTTTTGTGGGGTGATCGAGCAAGTCTCTCTCGAGGAAGGAGCGCGAGAGTCGTCATCTGGGAGCTCCAGCTCTGCTAGAGTTGCTCCCATGATGACATCACGCTTCCTTGTATGTTTGGTGATCGGATACGCGACGCTGGCCATGGCCTGCCAGGACGACGCGCTCACGTCGGGGGCCAGCGGGACGTCGAGCGGCGGTGCGTCGGGCGACGGGCCGTCGTGTGGTCAGGTGGGCGTGTCCCCTGGGGCCGGCGGTTCCGGCGGCTCCGGCGGCGGAGGCGCGCCGGGCAACGGTACCCATTACGACCCCTGCGGTCTCATCGCGCCGCCGACTCCATCGTGCGCAGCACCGGCGACGGGCACGCTGACGCTCGGGGATCAGACCTTCCAGCTCCAGCGCGCGTGCGTCGGGCCGCTCAGCCTCGAGGACGAGGTCGGGAACGCCTTCGAGGGAGTGGCGGTCGGCCTGGCCCCTAACGACTCGTGCGATCCGATCGTGGGTATCGCCGTCCTCGACTCCGTTCGTTATGGAGATCCTCCGGTCGACATCGATCTCGACGAGCGGCTCTGTAACGGCTCCCTCTTGCGCAACGTGGGTGTCTCCGTCAAGGTCAACGGGTCCTGCAACGGTCTCTCCGTGGGCGCCGCGGGCACGTACCACGTCGAGTCGTTCAATCCCATCACGGGCGCCATCGCCGGCTCGCTGGAGGGGACGCTCGAGCCCGCGAACGGCGGATCGACGGTGCCTTTCCAACTCGACTTCTCGGTCGGCGCTGGAGAGGGTGTCCTCGCGGCCTTCGTCGAGGCTCCCGGCGACGTCTGCGCGCCCTGACCGGCGCTCGCGCTCTCACCAGATGTCAATCGCGCGCGATCACGCCTGGTGATCGAGGTGCGTTTTGGCCCCATGTGCCAAATCCGCTCGCCCGGATTTCGATGGTCGCGCGCGGCTGGATGGCATAGCCTCCTCGATTCATGAGCGTCACGCGATTCGGGCTGCCCCTCCTCTGGTTGATGGCTGTCGGCGGCGTGGTCGGTTGGGCCGCAGGCTGCGGCTCGGAGGTCTCGACTGGCTCCTCCTCGTCGGGCGGCGGATCCTCCACCACCGGCAGCGCTTCGGACACCTCGTCCGCGACGGGCAGCGCGTCTGCCACTGGCAGCACGTCCTCTGCCACGGCCAGCTCGTCCTCCTCGGGGATGCCATGCAATGGCGGTCCCGACTGCCCCGACGAAATCCCATCCTTCGGGTCGCCGTGCCCGACGCCGGGGCTGTGCTGCGGATTCTCTTTCTGCGATCACCAGGGGGGTCGCGACGTCTGGGAATACCTGTGCACTGATGCAGGGACCTGGTCGGGACAGTGAAGGGCTCCGGCGCGTCGCCCCCACTCACGAGTGGGCCGCGAGCAGCCCCAAATCCCGGGTACCCTGCGCTCCACCTCATTTGCCTCGCTGTCGCCGCAGCGGTCGCCGCGTGCGACGCGAGCGACGCGAGCGGTCTCGATCTCACGCACGCCGGCTCGTGCCCTCACCGCACCGCGGGAGAGTGGCAGGCCTTTCTCGACGGCGCCGCAGCAAACGATGCTTGGGTGAAAACCTGCGACGACGATGGCTGCGATCCGGCCACGTACCATGCCGTCGAGGAGGACGTCGCCAGCGTGCTCGCCGAGTGCGCGGGCGTCATCGCGGACAACCCACCCATCGACGCCTGCGTCGATCGCCTGCGCCGCTTCACGTCGAGCTGGCTCTCGCAGCACGACCTCTCGAGTTACGGGTTCACCGCCGACAACGCCGCCTATTTCGCGGCGCAGGTCGCCCCCGACGCGCCGGAGGGCATGATGAGCCCGCCCTCCGCGCTGCTCTCGGCGATGCCAGTCCTCGATGAGGTGATCGATGCCGCGCGGGCGAAGGGTTATCCGTACGTGGTTCAAACATCGTGTCTCGGCAACGTGCGTCTCTACGTGACGACGTCGGACCCCGGAGGCAAGTTCGATCAATGGACCCTGATGAACCTCCGCGAAGGCACCCGCGCTCCTGCCGTGCTGGCGAGCCGGGTGTCCTTCCTCGCCGTGCAGAAGGCGGACGCCTCCGGCGCCCCCCTGCCGCGGGTGCGCGTCCATTTCCGCGACCTGCTCGTCGAGGCGTCGAAGGGCAGTATCATCAGCGTGACGAGCGACGAGCACAACAACGCCAAGTGCTACTCGTGCCATCCGAGCGGGGTGCGGCAGCTCGTCGCCATGCGCACGCCCGAGCTCGAAGCGAAGCCGATTTGGGGCGAGCCGGGGTATCCGGGGGAGGGCGACGCGGACTTCGCCTTTCAGCGCCTCACGGCGATGAACGCTCGGCTCGCGTCCTATGGATTGAACGACTATGGAGGCCAGATCGCCGTCGCCGACCAGGGCCCCGCCCTGGGCGCGGAGGAGGGTTGTGTGGCCTGCCACGACGGTCGATATCGGGGCGTGCTGACCGTCTCGACGAGCCGGAAGCAGATCGCGCACAAGGTCCTGTCGGAGCTCGCCATGCCGCCTGCGGCCGGCCTAACCGAGCTCGTGGAGCGGCAGACGATGAAGAACCCTCCGCTCACCAGCGCCGAGTCGGCGGCGCTCGACGAGGCCGAGGCCGCCCACGCGAGCTTGCTCGACGGCGTTCTGGCGGCGCGCGCGCCGGCGCTGGAGCGCTGGCTGCTCGAGACTCGGTGCGAGTGATCTCAACGTCGCTGCAGCAGCGCCAACCCGCCGTGCTGCGCGATCGGCACGAGATCGCCGCGGGCGACGAGCTCCTCGTGGCGCGCCAGCTCCACCGGCCGCAAGTCCGCCGTGTCGAGGAGCACGTACTCCGGGAGCGGCCCGCGGAGGTAGAGCGTCACTGCCCCCCGGTTGCTCGCGTGCGGGCCCAGGCGGTTCGTCACGCCGAGCGTCGCGCCCGGCGGGATCCGCGCCGTCGCCGCCTCGACCCACGCGTGGGTCTCGCGCTCGGCTCGCGAGAGCGTTCGCGCGATTGGGCCGGTCGCCAGACGAAATGACTCGTTGGGGAGGATCGCGCCGAACTTCCACGACACGAGCGCGCCCGCCGACAGGCACGCGGCGATTGCCGCGCTCCGGAGCCGCCGCGGATCGAGGCTCAGCGCCCGAGCCAGAGGCCCGTTTGCGACTCGGGTGAGCCCCACGGGCGCGAGCGCGAACGCGATGGGAAGGACGAAGCTCACATAGTGAAAGTGAATCGAATACAGGGCGAAGTGAGAGGCCATGAGGCAATAGAGGCCTCCGAAGATCAGCATCACGCGCCCGGGCTTCGCCAGGAGGGGGAGGAACGCGAGCGGCAGCATCAGCAGGAGGACGTGGCGAATCTTGGGCTCGGACAGCGCGTGCTCCACGACGAACGCCGGGTTCGTGAGGAACGATAGAGCGATGTCCGCGACGCCGCGGTTGTGGGGGATGAGGCCCTCGTAGATGTAGGAGTATCCATACGACTCCGGGCCTCCGTTGAAGAACTGCCCGGAGGGCATGACCCATCTCTTGACGATCAGGAAGTAGCCCGCAGAAACGGCGATCGTCACCCATCCCGCGCGCACGTGGCGAGGTCGCCCGTCGGCGAGCGCGTAGAGGCCCACGAAGCACAGCACGAGCGGGACGTCCTCGCGGCAGAGCAGCGCGAGGGAGAGGACGGCGAAGTAGGCGCGATGCGCGCCTACCTCCAGAAAATGGAGCGCCCATAGCAAGAGAGGGCACACGAGCGCCAGAGAGTGGAAGTCGTAGAGGTTCGCGCCGTGGAGCGCGGGGTAGAGGACATAGATGATCGCGAACGCGAGCCCGGCCCATCGGCTCTCGAGCGCGCGTCGCGCGATGAGGTAAACGGGCACGGTCCCCGCCCCGAGCCACACCGATTGCAGCACCAGCAAGAGCTCCGCGCGCGGGTGGAGCAGATAAAGAGGGGAGAGCAAAACGAGGATCGGATCGAAGTGTCCCGAGGTGTGATGGCCACCCTTGAGCAAGGAGCAGCCGAGCGGATGGCCGTGGATCGAGTGGTAAAAGATGTTGTCGTAGAAGCCGAGATCGAACGTGCGCGTGTTGAGCGCGTGGTGGTTCTGGATCGATAGATGCGAGAACGAGAGGGCATATCCGGCCCACAGGGCCGCCACGGCGGCGGCGGCGCCGTGGCGCGCGGCGGCGTCGCGCGGGCCGGGGAAAG
>JADMIO010930468.1_pt1 | contig 35843 bp, 25 predicted proteins | sample 8958161 | NCBI WGS metagenome assembly JADMIO01 (sample SAMN16585339, study PRJNA669376) | soil metagenome | isolation source: Crop rotation soil | place: USA: Cullars Rotation, Alabama | collected 2011
AGTAAGCAGGGCAAATCTACTTTGTAATCACGGCCATTTCCGGCTCCGATGGAGTTGGGAGTGGCCGTGATTCATTTTGTTTATTTTGTTTGAGCCACTTGCCGCAGATGCCCGCGACCATCTGTTCGTAATGGTTGAGGATGGTTGGTTTCACGAGGTAACAGTTTGCGCCTAGTTCGTAGGCGCGCAACATGTCTTCGGCCACAATCGAACTGCTCCAGACGATGACCACGGTCTGGTTGAAGGCTGGATGGGCACGAATCCATTTCACGACTTCAAAACCGTTGAGGAGCGGGAGCCGTAAATCGAGCAGAGCCAGCCGGGGCACAGGCGTTTCGGTGAGGTTTTGATACGGTCCTTTGCGGCTCAGATAATCAATCGCGCTCGCGCCGTCGTAGAGGCGGTGCACCGCGGGGAGCCCGGCCTTGCTGAAGGAACGCATGATGAAAAACGCGTCGTCATCATTGTCTTCAACAAAAAGTATCGGTCCGTCCATGGGTGCAGTGGGTTAACTAAAATTGCCGAACCGATCATGGCGCGACGCATGAGGGCTGATGGCTTTCATAAAGCCAGTAAGCGGTCGAACCTTTGGAAACACGCCTTTCATTTGTCGACTTGGAACGAAAGCATTCTCCTCCAATCCACACAAAGTGCAACTGCAAATCTTTTGTTTGCGGTTGTGGGATGTAAAAAATTGGTGGCGCAGGCCGACCAGCTTGAGGCTCGGTTGCCCAAGGCGCAGAAGCAGTTGGACCAGCTTACGCCAGCAATTCCCGCCAAAGCGTTTCGGGGCGAATTGGTGAACCAAGATCCCAACGATGAACCGGCAGAGAAATTGTTGGAACGGATCAAGGGAAGAACGTCCCGGACAGCGGCGACGAACTTTTGAGGAGTGCCGAATTCGAATTACTCGCGAAAGATTATGATAAAAATATTCTGCGCTTGAACGGATTCGTGATAGAGTGGTCAGCATGTGGAGGGATGCACATAAGGCAACAAAGGATGGGAGAGAAATGAGAATTGAATAGACCTGCAACAACCACGGGCACGTTCCCTGGCTGCGACCCGAAATCATGTCGAAGAGTTCAACAATGAGAATCGATGAATTGAACTCCTCACCCCGGCCCTCTCCTCGCAGGGCGAAGAGAGGGGGACGGAATCGCGAACACGCACCGGTTCGCAGAGATTCGTACCGGCTCGGACCAAACCCGGAAATGAATAAGGACAGAACTGCAGAATTAGCTGTGCAAAGGCTAGCGCGGAACGGGAGTGGGCAGAGGGAGATTGCCGCCCATCGGATCGGGCTACGTCATACGTGTTTTTGGCTCATTCGCACCTTTTCGCAGTGGTTCGCAGCCATTCCCAAATGTTCGGGTAATGGAGAAATTCAAAAATATTCGTTTGAAGCGAGAAGAAACTGTCCAGTGAATTGAGCCGGTAGTGGCGAGCGGTTGGAAATGAAATGAGAAGAGAATGGCGACCCTAACGGGAATCGAACCCGTGCACCCGCCGTGAAAGGGCGGTGTCCTAACCGCTAGACGATAGGGTCGTCAAGCAAAGGAAGGGAAATATAGGCAGGAGATGGTTGTTGTCACGTTGAAATTTGAGGTTCGGAGAGGATTTTTGCCGGGAAATTCGGCTGGTCAAAGCGGGCTTCGTGCAGGAAAGCCGGAAGCGACGGGTTTATTTTCCAGTCGGCTTGCCGTCGAGGACGTTGCGGACGAGTTGGATGAGGGTGTCGGGCATGTACGGTTTTTGGAGGTAGTTGATGCCCTCTTTGAGCGTGAAATCGGGGCTGACGACGTCGAGGCTGTAGCCGCTGGTGTAAATGACTTTGATGTCCGCGCGGTCGCGCTGAACTTTCTCGGCGAGGTCGCGACCGGAAACGCCCTCGGGCATCATCATGTCAGTGAGGACAAGATCGATTTTGTCTTTGTGCTCGGCCCAAACAACAAGTGCGCGCGCGCCGCTGGCCGCGCCCATGACGGAGTAACCTTTGCTGAGGAGAATTTCCTGGACCAATTCGCGCAAGGCCGGTTCGTCTTCGACGACGAGAATGGTTTCCTTGCCGCCGGGTGCGCCGGTGGTTTGGGGTTCGGCTTCCGCGCGTCCGACGCCCGCGGTCGCGGGGAGGTAAATGTTGAAGGTGGTGCCTTCGTTGACCTTGCTTTGCACTTCGATCCAACCCTGGTGTTGCTTGACGATGCCGTAAGCGGTGGCCAGCCCAAGCCCGGTGCCGTGACCAATATCCTTGGTGGTGAAGAACGGTTCGAAAATTCGGTTCAGCGTTTCAGAGTCCATCCCGTGACCGGTATCGCTGACGGTCAGGACGACAAAATGTCCGGTGCGCGCTTCGGATGGGGCGGGGGCAGGGGAGGACTCCAATTCGACGGTGCCGGTCTTGATCGTGATGGTGCCGCCCTTGCCCATGGCGTCGCGGGCATTGACGGCGAGATTGATCAGGACCTGTTCCATCATTCCCTGATCGGCATAGATGGGAGGCAAATCGGAAGTGGCGACGCGTTCGATGCGAATTTGTTCGCCGAGCAAGGTGCGCAGCATCTTGGTCACTTCCGCGACAACTTCGTTGAGGTTCAGCATTTGCGGCTGCATGGTCTGCTTCCGGCTGAACATCAGAAGCTGGCGGGTCAAATTGGTGGCGCGTTCGGAAGCGGCGACGATTTGCCTGGCCGAATCACAAAGTTCGGTTCGCTCTTCAGCGGTCTTGAGCATCATGGAGGCGTGCCCCTGGATGACGGTGAGAATGTTGTTGAAGTCGTGCGCCACGCCGGCGGCAAGCTGGCCGATGGAATCCATTTTTTGCGACTGCCGCAGTTGCGCTTCGAGGTTCACATTCTCCGTGATGTCCTCGGCGTAACAATGCACGACCTGATTGCTCAAGATGGGGAAGAAAGACCAGGACAATGTGCGTCCGGCGATCGAGGCGTCGATGTGATGATGTTTTTGGCCGGTGGCATAGCAGCGCCGGACTTTGGTGACGGTGTTGAGCGGGAGAATGGCTTGCGGATGTGTTTTCTTGAGCGACCGCGCCATTTCCATGGCGGCATCGTTGAAATAGGTGAGGTCGCCTTGGGGAGAAAATTCAAAAATGGGATTTGGGTTGAAACGAGGGAAGGAGGCAAGTTTAAGGATTTCCTTCTCGGCGCGTTTGCGGTCGGAATTGTCGTTGCAGACCATCAGGATGCGCTGAGGTTTGCCATCCGGATCGAAGGTGCAGTTCAGACGCGTTTCGAAACTGTGCCAGGTGCCGTTGGCGTGTTTCAAGCGCAGTTCGAAAGTCTGCAGCTTCTGCGAGGTCAGCACTTCATTCAACCGCCGTTGCATTATGGGAGCGTCTTCATCCTGAATGAGATGCGCGACGCGACCGCCGATGATGCCCTTCGGCTCCCGGCCAAGGACACTCAAAAAGGATGGGCTCGCATAGAGGCAATTCAGTTCGAGATCGAGCACCCAAATCAAGTCGCGCGTGTTTTCGGCGATCAACCGGAAGAGTTCCTCGCTGTCGCGCAGGGCGGCTTCGGCCGCGAGCCGCGAAAGTTCATTCTCCGCCTGGCGCAACACGTTCTCGACGGCGGCAGGCAATCTTTTGAGGCTTTGCTTGAGGATGTAATCCTTCGCACCCGCGTGCATGCATTGGACGGCGACTTCCTCGGATTGCGAGCCGGTGACGAGTATCAACGGCACTTTGCTATGGCGTTCCTTGAGCAGCGACATGGCTTCGATTGCGCCGAAGTGAGGCAGGTGATAATCCGCAAGAATCAAATCGGGCTGAAACGATTCGAGTGCGGAAAGAAATTCTTTTCTGTTTTGCGCGGTCGTGGGAATAAAAGGCAGCCCGGAGTTTTTCAATTGCTCCAAAATGAGCTCGATGTCGGCGGCAGTATCCTCGACCAGCAGAATCCGGATGGTGCGCTGCATAGTGCTCAGTCAAAAGGAAGGCGCAACGCCTCGTGGGGAAGGCGTTTAGGTCGCCAAAAGTCGACAGCGGCGTTCATCAGGTTTGGCAAGTGTGCTTCCGGGAACAATCGGCCCTCTGAGGTTCCCGGTTGCGATGGTTGCCAGCGATGCAATGGTGCGAATCGCAGCACAATCGATTCCAAAATGCGGTCTCTGACTCGTTTCAAGGCAGTGTTTGTCTCGTTTGGGTGCATCCCGCTTTGGGGCTGGATTTCTCCGGCAAATAATTCCGCCGAGATTTTCGGCCATTCATCATCTACTTAAGGATTTTGCGGCAGGAATGGCTGGATGCTGGCAACGAAAGAAGCGGCATGGATAGTTGGCTTCCGAACTGCTTATGGAGCAATTACGTCCTAGCTCGGACTTTTTTGGGGCGGATTGAACAGCGTCGGTAGTGAGGTCCGAGCCAGGCAGTGGTTACAGCTTCACTACCTTTTTTGGCCGCTGCAGGTAACAGCGGATACTGTTCTTCTTACCTGATCGAGTCGGAGGTTTGGCGGAGCCAAGCCTCCGGCTTTTCTTTTCGGGATATGCCCCACTCGATTTCGTCGCGCTTCCGGGCGAGACTTTTTCATGAGACCGCTTTGGAAAGGTTCGATTAGTTTTGGTTTGGTAAATATCCCGGTTGGGTTGTATAGCGCCACCCGTGCGTCCAATCGTGTTGATTTGGACATGCTCCGCGACAGTGATCAAAGCCGCATTCGATACAAGCGCGTAGCTGAAGCTGATTCGAAGGAAGTGCCTTGGGAGCACATCGTGAAAGGCTTCGAATACGAGAAGGACAAATACGTGGTGTTGACGCCGGAGGATTTCAAGCGGCTGGAGATTCAATCCAATCAAACGGTGGACATCAAAGAGTTCGTCGATCTGGCGGACATCGATCCGTTCTTCTTCGAGGAACCGTATTATTTGGTGCCGGAAAAGGGCGGAGCGAAGGCCTACGCCGTCTTGCGCGAAGCGTTGGAGCGTTCGGGCAAGGTTGGTATTGCCAAGGTCGTGATTCGCCCGCCGCGGGAACATCTGGCCGCGGTCAAGCCCGTGAAGGGCATGCTGGCGTTGGAACTATTGCGCTTTGAAGACGAGTTGCGCGAGCCATCCGAAATGCAGGTGCCGCATCAAGCGGTTTCGGCCAAGGAACTAGACATGGCGCTTTCGTTACTGCGCAGTCTTTCGGCGAAATGGCAGCCCGACAAATATCACGACGAGTACCGCGATGCACTCAAGGGATTGATCGATCAAAAGCTCAAGGGCCATGGCAAGAAGGCACCCGCGCCGAAACATGCAAAAGCAAGCGACTCGAAGGTCATCGACCTTGTTTCGATTTTGCAGGAAAGTCTGGCGCAAGTTGGTGGTGGAAAGTCGAAGTCGAAGAGGAAATCCAAGGTCGAGTCACACAAGCAAAAGGCGGCTTAGCCTGCGGCCCGCCGCATGGAGTATTTACCCCATACCTGCGGGCACCTTCTGGTGGCAACATAACTCTGGTTTTCGTTAAAGGAGGCGCTCATTTAGGTTGTTCTCTCAGAGGGCGGCTTGCTCACCCGCCCTCACTTTTTTGTACACTGGGCCCGGGAGGGGAATATCCCATACCTTGGCTTCCTTGGATTTGGCAAGAGTTGGATGCCCAAAGGAGGCCACACGGATTAAACGAGACCACGGGGCGGACTGCTCACCCGCCCCTTCTTTTCCAGACAGGAAGGAGGAGTTGCGACCAGTGATTACAAATTGACAGTGCAGGCATAAGCCTTAAAGCTCTCGGATTCACATGGTAAGCAGAGCCTCTGAGCAGTCATGGCGCGTTATTCAATTCGTCCGCAAAGTTCTGCCGCCTGGTCTGGCCATTGGATCCGCGGCTCTTTTATGTTCGTGTGAAAAGCAGGGAAATAAGAATTCCGATCCTGGTGCAAAGTCTTACGCGCCTTCAAACATCGGCGCTCCGACGAGTTTCGCGACCAAATCTGGCGTCGAAATGATCTTCGTGCCCGCTGGCGAATTTGTCATGGGAAGTGCCAAAGGCAGTCAGGATGAAGCGCCGCCACACAAAGTGAGGGTGAGCGGATTTCTCATGGACAAATATGAGGTGACGCACGAGATGTTCGCGAAGGCACAGTTGCCGAATCCATCCCACTGGCAGGACAATCCCAAAAAGCCGGTCGAACGCGTGCGCTGGCGGGACGCCAAACAATATTGCAATGAACGTTCGCTGCTCGACGGACTAAAGCCCTGTTACAATGAGAAGTCGCTTGATTGGGATTGCGACTTTTCCGCGAGCGGGTATCGATTGCCGACCGAAGCGGAATGGGAATACGCCGCGCGAGCGGGCACGGAGGGCTCGTATGACTTTGGCCAAGCTGACAAGCTTCGGCAGTTCGGTTGGTTCCTCGACAACGCCGATCAGAAGACTCATCCAGTCAGCCAACGGAAACCAAATCTCTGGGGCCTTTGTGATATGTATGGAAACGTTTCCGAGTGGTGCGAGGACGTCTACGCGCCGGGCTATGCTGAAACTGGCGTCGCTCAAGACCCGCGCGGCCCGCCGAACTCCGGCAAGGACGTCAAGCGCGTGATTCGTGGCGGCAGTTGGCGGTCATCGGCGGAGGCATGCCGGGTGAGTGCGCGGCAGGGCGAAAAAACCGGCGACAGCGATGCATGCTTCTCGACCGATTATTGCGGTTTTCGGTGTGTCCGGCGGCTGACAGCGGAAGAGTCGAAACAATTCGAGGGCAAAGCCAGATGACCCTCCGCTGAGCCAAATGCTTTTCCACACCTGGGAATTCGCGATCTTCCTGCTGATAGTGTTGCCGGTATTTTTTGCATTGTGCAAAACACGGCTCTGGCTGCCGTGGCTGACGATCGCTTCCTATTACTTCTACGCGAGGTGGAATCCTTACTATCTGTCGCTGGTGATCTATTCAACCATCCTGGACTTCTTTCTGGTCGCGCTCATGGACCGTTGCCTGCGCGGCGGTGAAAGGGTTCATGTACTGTCGCGTCTGACCAAACTCAAATTCGACGACCCGGTCCTCAAATTTGCGTTCGCGTTCTCTGCGTTACTGGCAGCATGTGCGTTTGGGCTGGCGGTGACTGCGCCAATGTTTACCCGCTTCATCGCGGGCTTCGACTCTTTGCGTCCCGCGCTGCTCGTGTTAAGCCTGTTTCTGCTTCTGATGGCGCTGGGCGCGCTCTACAGCAGCCGTCGCATCTGGCTCTTGATCAGCATCGTCAACAACCTGGCGCTGCTCCTTTTCTTCAAATACGCGCGATTTGTCATCGAAAATCTAAACTCCGTTTTCTCCTCGCTTCATCTTTCGATCAAACTGTCAGATCCGTCCACTCTCATGCCCTTTGGGTTCGAGTATCTCCTGCCGGTGGGTATTTCATTTTTCACGTTCCAATCGTTGAGCTACACCATCGATTTCTATCTTGGCAACGCCCAGCGGGAGCGGAATTTTCTGCGGTTCGCGACATTCGTTTGTTTCTTTCCACAACTGATGGCGGGTCCCATCGAGCGCGCGAGACATCTGCTGCCGCAATTTCATAAGTTCCCTGCCATTCGGCTTCAGAACTTCGCGGATGGGGCCTCGCTCTTTCTTGTTGGTCTTTTCAAAAAGCTCGCGCTCGCCAACTACCTTGCTCTTTATGTGGAGCGCATCTACGAAAATCCAAAGGCATACAATGCATCATCATTGATCATGGCGACGTTTGCCTTTGGCTGGCAGATATTTTTCGATTTCAGCGGCTACACGGACATGGCACGGGGACTCGCCAAGGTCATGGGGTTCAATCTGATTTTGAATTTCAACAACCCGTACCTCGCGACGGGCCTCGGGGAATTTTGGGCGCGCTGGCACATCGGCCTTTCTTCGTGGTTTCGGGATTACGTTTATATTCCGCTCGGAGGAAACAAGCGCGGGTCATTCGTATTGTATCGAAACCTATTTCTGACCTTTTTCCTTTCGGGCATCTGGCATGGCGCGGCCTGGACCTACATTATTTGGGGTGCCCTCCATGCCGTCGGCACCATGATCACCCGTGCATTGGAGCGCTCCACTTTCTATCAGGCGCGCATTCCGCGATCCGTCAAGCAACTGGCGGTCTTTGCCTTCGTTTCTTTCGCCTGGATATTCTTCCGTGCCAATTCATTGCAGGATGCGCTGTGGATCGTCCGTCGAATTTTTGCTTTCGTTGGCGGCGATCCCTATATGCCGGTTCTCATGTTAACCCTGATCGGACTGGTTTGGTTTTATCAATGGTTCTACGAATCCCGCTGGCGGCCGGTTCTCGGAAGCAGTTTCGTGCGGGTCGGTCTTGCCGTGGCCATGATTCTCTACATATGCATCTGCGCGGCGGGCGGCGGGGCATTTATTTACTTTCAGTTCTGAATGAGCGACGCAAAAACAACGCCGCCGCTGAAAGAGTCGACATTTGTCAATGAGATGCGGTTGAGCGCGAAGCAATGGCTGGCGGTGTTTGCCATCGTTGTTCCAATCATTCTTTTCGTCCCGCCCTTGTGGAAGAAGTTGGAACGATTCGAGGCGGGCGCCGATTACCGCATTCCTTACGCGTTGAGCAAGGACTATTGGCTCTACGAACGGCGGCTTGAGGAATCCAGCGCTTCGAACATAGTGCTGTTCGGAGATTCCGTGGTCTGGGGCGAGTATGTGTTGCCGGACGGAACGCTATCCCATTTCCTCAACCAGGAAATCGGCGCCACCAATCGATTTATCAACGCCGGTTTGAACGGCCTCTTTCCACTGGCCATGGAAGGATTGGTGCGTTCGTACACGCCGCTTCGTCATCGGAAGGTCATTCTACATTGCAACGCGTTGTGGATGACGAGTCCCAAGGCGGACTTGAGCACGGAGAAGGAGGAGCAGTTCAATCACACCACGCTCGTACCGCAATTCTCGCCGAAAATTCCATGTTATCGGGCCGACACCAGTGCGCGGTTGAACGCCATCGTTGAGCGCAATGTTCCCTTTTTGCAATGGGTTGGCCATTTGCAGAACGCGTATTTTGGACAGAAGAGCATTCCGAAATGGACGCTGCAGGAAGACGACAGTAATCCGCCACGTTATCCAAACGCCTACCGGAATCCATTCAAACAAATCACGTTTCGCGTTCCATCCGCCCCCGACAATGATCCTGAACGCGGACCAGCCAGTGCGCGGCACAAGCCCTGGTTCACGAACATTGTTGGCACAACACGCTTTGAATGGGTTGCCTGCGGGAAATCACTTCAATGGCAAGCCTTCCAGCGAACCGTTGAGTTGCTGCGCTCGCGCGGGAACGATGTGCTGGTGGTGGTCGGGCCGTTCAACGAGAACATCATGGCATTGGAAAATCGCCCAATGTATCGCCAAATTCATCAGGAAATTGTCGCGTGGCTCGCCGGCCACAAGATTCAATACGTTGTTCCCGAGTTACTGCCCAGTGCGCTTTATGCGGACGCAAGCCATCCGTTGACCGAAGGTTATGCCCTGCTGGCGAAACGAATCCTTGCCGATATCGAAGCGAGAAAATGGATCTCGAAGTAGCTTCTCCTGGCGTTCAAGGCCGCGGGAGTTGGATCGGACTCCATGGTTACCAACTTCGCTTTTAGCTTGAGGCAGGAAAATCCGCTGATAATTTCTGGCTGCATGGTGGAACTTGAGCACAGCCTTCGACTGAAGAATTGTCCAGATTTAGATCGCGCCATCTTCGAGACAACGTGAGCAAGGGGTTTGCATGAGCGAAATCAATTTTTCCTGCCCGTCCTGCCAGCAACACATCAAGGCGGAGGGCAATTATGCAGGGCTGCAGATCAATTGTCCTGCTTGCAACACCGCGATGATTGTTCCCGGCCCGCCTGCGCCTCCGCAGCCTGCTTACACACCGCCTCCACCACCGCCCCCAAGTTACGCGCCACCACCACCACCGCCAGCACCTGCTCCGCCCGCATCCAGAGGACAGGTGGCCCATGCTAGTTCGTGTCCTTCCTGTGGTGCAGCTCTTCGTCGGGGAGCGGTGTTATGCACGAGTTGCGGTTTCAACATCGCTACGGGCAAGCGAGCGGGATCGGTGCCTGTCGGAAAAAGAAGCATACATTCCGGATGGGAAAGCTCCGCCTGGCTGCAAGCACTGGTCGTGGCTGTAACATTGGGAGGTTCGTTCTTTTTGGCTTTGGGCTCAGAATCCATCATGACCGTGTGGATTGTGGTGACGAACATCTATCTAATAGGCATGTTTATTTTGGTGTTGGTGTCGGGATTCAGCCATGGTGTTGGAACCGGCTTCCTTTGTTTGTGCCCTCTTTACGCCATTTTTTATGTTTATGGGCAAAGCGAGAGTAGATTTCTCAAAGCCCATTACACCGTGGCGCTGGCGATTCGAATCGGACTCAAACTGTTCGTGTTGGCGATGCGGCAAAGCGGTGAGTACTGAGGGAATTGATGATTAGGTTGCGAACACGCCAAACTCCTCGAACCACCTCCCAGCGCTGGCTGGGCCGGACTTGCATTGGCACAGCTTGGGTGGCTTTGTTGCTGGCCGCGATTACGCCTCCGCACGGCACCGGTTTTACCCTCTGCTGGTTCAATCATCTGACCAACGCTCAATGCCCCGGTTGCGGCATGACACGCAGCTTGAGTTGCGCCCTGAGGGGAATGTTTGCCGAAAGCTCGAGCTACCATCCGTTTGGAATCGCAGTGCTTTTGTTGTTCATGGCTACAGCCGGATTCAGTCTTCTCCCCAAGCATATGCGGGAGCAGGTCAGAGAGTTCATAGATTCACGCTCGCGCTTTTTCAATACCTCTTATCTTGTTTTTGTAATCGTCTTCGTGACCTTCGGTTTCATCAGCACTTTCTCCGAGCTCGGATGGCATTTTTAGGCAAGGGTTGCGTATACCCGCCTGTCATTTGAAATTCAGACTTGAAGCCCGGCGTAATTTGGCCTAACTCCTTCCAGACCAACCCGATGATTGATATGGCGACAACTAGGTTTTGCCTGCTTTTCAGAGTGAGCGTTGTAACTATTGTCGCATGTACGTCGCTTTCAGTCTCGCTGCCAACTTCCGCAGCCCCGATTACCAGTTCGCTTTTTGCGCAGCCCAATACGCTGGCTGAACCGGCCAAAGGCGAATTACTACTTTCTGAACTCAATTGCACGGCGTGTCATCGCGCCGAGGCTGCTGCAGAATCAAGATTGAATTCACGAACGGCCCCTTCGCTGGGCACCAGCCTTTATCTGACACCCCAATATCTCAGAGCGCTTCTCACCAATCCTTCTGCGGAGAAACCGGGCACGACCATGCCTGATGTCCTGCATGGATTGGCTGCGCAACAAAAGTCAGAGACGGTGGATGCGCTGGTGCACTATTTGGTGTCGATCGGGCGGACCAATCCGGCGACGGTGATGGGAGCGGATTCTCTCAAGATGAATCAGGGCCGGGTGCTCTATCATCAGGTTGGTTGTGTGGCTTGTCATGCGCCACTTGAAACCGCTGGGGCGTTGAATCCCAATGCGAGCGCCAATGAAAAAAATGGAGCCGTTCCGGCACAACTGCGCGAGACCGCCATCCCATTGGGCAATCTCGCCCACAAAACCACAGTGCCAGAGCTGGCGAAGTTCTTAATGGATCCGTCGAAAGCCCGTCCATCCGGACGCATGCCATCACTAAATCTTACGGAACCGGAAGCCACGGCCATCGCCATGTATTTGTTGCGCGAGCAGGCGGGAGACCCAAAATCCAAAGGCCGCAGAATGCGCGGGGTGAGTTATCAATATTTTGAGGGCAGCTTCAATTCCACCTCGAACATGGTGACCAAAGTGCAGAAGGGTTCTGGCATTGTGGATGGGTTCAGCCTCCAACCCAAGAAGAAGGAAGAAGATATGGGCTTTCGCTTCAGCGGGTTTCTGGCAATTCCGTCCGACGGAGAGTACACCTTCTCGACTAGATCGGATGATGGCTCACGCCTCTACATGGATCAAAAGCTCGTTGTGGAGAACGACGGCATCCACGGGCCCACGGAGCAACAAGGCAAAGCAACTCTAAAGGCGGGTGAGCATTTCATTACGGTGGAATACTTCAACAGCGGTGGGGGAAACGAATTGAAGGTCACTTATCAGGCTCAGGGGCTGCCGAAGCAGCCCATCCCTGCTTCGGCATTGTCCACGGATCAAGGCGTCCCGATGGAACCAGTCGGTTCAGTGGCCTTTGAGCTTGATGCAACAAAGGCCAGCCGGGGCCGTGAGTTTTTTGCATCATTGGGTTGCGCCTCCTGTCATCAAGTTGGATCAGAGAAGCCCTCTGTGTCGAAAGAAGCCATTGCGCTGAGCAGTTTGAAGGGACAGAAAGGATGTTTGGCGGAGACAGATTCAGTTCCAAAGACCGCCCCGAAATATGAATTGGAGCCATGGCAGCGAACGGCTTTGAGTGCGGCCCTGGACCCGAATCACAATCTTGCGCAGCCACGTCCACCGGGTGAAGAAGTGGCGCAGACGATGGCGGCATTCAGTTGCTTCACCTGCCATTCGCGCGACAAAACGGGCGGACCATCAACGGAACGGGCCGAGTACTTTGGAGTCATTGGAGAAGCGGATCTGGGTGACGAGGGGCGTATTCCGCCACATTTGACAGCCGTTGGGGCCAAGCTTCGGCCGGAATGGATTCGCGAGGTGCTATTGCGCAAGGGCGCAGTGAGACCCTACATGGCGACACGCATGCCGCAGTTCGGCGCTGCGGCAATGGAAAAACTCGCGGCTGCATTTGAGAAAACTGATGCTCCCACTGCGCCCGATCCGGCAGTCGAATTGGTGGATGCAAAATATGGGCGCAAGCTGGTCGGCACGGAAGGGTTCTCGTGCATTTCGTGCCATACGTTCGACAAACGGAAATCCCTCGGCATCCCGGCGATTGACCTGACCTTGATGACACATCGGTTGAGGAGCGATTGGTTCAGGCGTTATTTGCTCGATCCACCTTCACTGCGACCCGGCACACGGATGCCGTCGTTTTTTCCAGAAGGCAAAAGTGCTCGACAGGACATCCTGGCCGGCAACACAGATCGCCAGATCAAGGCCATGTGGGCTTACTTGGGCAAGTCGAAGGAAATCGGATTGCCCCCGGGATTAGTGCAGGGGCGACAGGAATTGGTCGCCAACGGCGAAACACTCATTTACCGAAACTTCATTCAAGGCGGAGGCTCGCGTGCCATTGGCGTGGCGTATCCCGAGAAAGCAAATCTCGCCTTTGATGCCAATGATTTGCGTCTCGCGATGATCTGGCAGGGACCATTCATTGATGCGGCTCGGCACCGTTCTGGGCGGGGCGAAGGCTACGAACCACCTCTGGGGTTCAATGTCCTGAAAATGCCTGTTGGCGCGCCGTTCGCCCGGATTGAAAATTCCGCGACAACGAAATGGCCCGACGCAGCCGGCAAAGCGGCGGGGTATCAGATGCGCGGATACCAGCTCGATGAAAAGCGGCGGCCCTCGTTTCACTACGATTTCGAAAACATCAAGATCGAAGATTTTCCGGAAGCGGTCAGTGGAGAATTGGATGCATCGATTCGACGCACGATCCGATTGCACGCGGGTTCTCCGGTGAAGGATCTGTGGTTTCGCGCCTGGGCCGGAACAAGTGTGGAGGAAAAGGAAGACGGAACGTTCCTTGTCGATGGCCGGATCAGGTTGAAACTAACGGGGCAGGGGAAGCCAATCATCCGTCGTGAGGGTGGACGCGCCGAGTTGATTGTGCCCATCGCCTTTGCTGGCTCGGATGCGAAGTTAGTCGAGGAGATCATCTGGTGATGAGAATCATTTGCATATTTTTTGCAGTGCTGGTGGGAGCCGCTCAATTGCTCACCGCTGCCTCAAAGGGATCCGAAACCGCCGCAGCGGAAGATAAGTATTATCGGATGACAGACATCCAGGTTCCAAAAGGGATTGTCCTCGAAGCGGGTGCGCTTCAGTTGCTGCCGGGAAATCGCCTCGCCTCTTCAACGCGTTTGGGGGAGATCTACATTATCGACGGCGCGTTCGAGACTCCGCAGAGCGCCAAGTTCACGCATTTCGCCAGCGGTCTGCACGAAGTGCTCGGCCTCGCTTACAAGGATGGCTGGTTGTATTGCACCCAGCGCGGCGAAGTGACGCGCATGAAAGACCTCGACAACGACGGACGGGCAGACTTGTTTGAAACCGTCGCCGACGGTTGGGGAATCAGTGGCGATTATCACGAGTATGCGTTTGGATCGAAGTTCGATCCGCAAGGCAACCTCTGGCTGGTGCTGTGCCTGACCGGATCCTTCACCAGCGACAATCAATACCGGGGTTGGTGCCTGCGGGTTACGCCGGAAGGAAAGGTGCTGCCGACTTGTGTCGGAATCCGGTCGCCGGGAGGAATCGGGACCAATGCACTGGGTGATATGTTTTACACGGACAACCAGGGCCCTTGGAACGGCGCTTGCGCACTGAAACATCTCGCGCCCGGAGATTTTGAAGGCAATCCGGAAGGCCTCAAGTGGTGGAAGACCGATGTCCTGGGTCCCAAACCCGAGACTCCCAAGAGCGGCGGTCGCATGATGGTGGAGGCGAAACGCATCCCGCAACTCAAGCCGCCTGCGATTTATTTTCCCTATCCAAAGATGGGCCAGTCGGCGAGCGGAATTGCCTGCGATTACACCGCTGGAAAATTCGGCCCGTTCAAAGGACAGCTATTTGTTGGAGATCAAACCCACAGCACAGTCATGCGGGTTGCGCTGGAGAAGGTCAACGGCCGTTATCAAGGCGCGTGCTTTCCCTTTCGACAGGGCTTTGGTTCGGGCAGCCTGGCAATCGAAGTGGCACCGGATGGAACGATGTTTGTGCAAGGGACCGATCGCGGCTGGGGGGCGCGCGGCGGCAAGCCTTTCGCCTTGCAGAAGCTTAATTGGACGGGCGAGGTGCCCTTCGAAATCCATGAAATGCGGGCGAAGCATGACGGCTTTGAATTGACCTTCACCGAACCCGTTGATGCGGCAACTGCGGCCGCCATTGAATCGTACAAGATCGAGACCTACACCTACATCTATCAAAGCAGTTACGGCAGCCCGGAAGTGGACAAGACTATACCCACGATCAAAAGCGCGACGGTGGGAGCGGATGGGATGAGCGTGCGGCTGATCATCGATGGCATGGCCGAAGGACACGTTCATGAACTGCACGCTTCAGGTGTTCGTACCGCAAAAGCAAAACCACTTCTTCACGACGCCGCTTACTATACTCTGAACTACCTGCCGGAGTAGTTCAGTCTTGCACCGTCGAGTCTTCGAGCGCGATTCTTGTTGCGCACGCTGGCAATCGAATCGGGTAAGACCCCATGGCACACTCGCCACTCTGCTGCAATCTTGGACAAGTTTCTGTTACGCAAGAAAATCAAACCATCGAAGATTATGCAAAGAACTGTGAAGAACATACTGTTGGCCGCTGGAGCAGGAGTCTCGCTGGCGGTGTTGACCGGTTGCGAAAGTATGGGAAGCCGCACAGCGGGGACATACTACGACGACCATAGCATCAATAATCGAGTCGAAGCCGCATTGAAGGATGAAGCCGTATTTAAGTTTCCTACGGTGAAGGTCACCACCTATCGCGGTTCGACACAATTGGCCGGTTTCGTTGAAACCGAGGACCAAAAGAAGCGCGCGGCTGAGATCGCCCGCATGGTCAATGGTCCCAGTGAAATCATAAACAACATCACGGTGCAAGCTCCGCCTCGCTACGTGGGTGGAGTGAATGATCAGGGAACTGGCCGCGAACGCGGGAGCAGTGAGAAAGCGCCCGTTCACGAGAACAAATAGCCATCCAAGGACTGGGTTGGGAGAGTTGAAGGAAAGGAAGGGAGAGTGGACCAGCGGCCTGCTCTCCCTGACTCTTTAGAAGTGCGCGGCACCGCTGTGCTTCATCTGCCAGATAATATGCACGGCGTGAGCGCAGGCCAGTCCCAGAAGGCCTATGCCCGAACCATGTTCCATACGCAGGAGAGTTTTTTCGCTGAACTTCTGATGACCGAGTGACACGGCCCAGCTCAAGCCAAAAAACCATAGCCCGGTTCCCAAGGCCACTCCAGTGATGCAGGAAAGCTTGCCAGGCCAATCGGCCTTGACCCATTCCCGCGAAATAAAACTCGCCGCAAGAATGATCCAAAACAAAAGCACGCCGGGATTCCCCATGACGCGCACGAACCCGGTCCAAAATGCGGAATGCGGGTGGAGCTTTTCCTCGATTTTTTCCTCGATGTGGGTTGCGCCCGGAACCTTTTTGGCAATGAGAAATTTGACACCGAGGAACAGCATGAAGACAAAGCTGAACAGCTCCATGGCCGCCTTGACGTAACCCGCAGTGAAGAATGAGGCAAAACTGGTAAATGCCAGGGCGCAGTAAATAACTTCCATGACCACTGCGCCAAAGCCAATCATCGCCGCCCACTTGAAGCCGCGTCGTGCGCCTTCATTCATAATGGTCAGGTTGATGGGGCCGACCGGCACGGACAACGCGAGGCCGCTGAGGAAACCCGTGAGGCAGGCAATGCCCATGGCATGGAAATCCAATGACATGATGGATTAGGGAGCCGCTTCCTCCTCCTCCTCATCTTCGATCTCGTGTCGAATCTTGCGGGAGATGCGCGGGCGAATAAATCCGTAAACCAGGTAGGAGGTAAAGACGAGGGGCAACACCGGAGGAAGAATCTTTTCCCAGAGGATTACAACCAGCGCCACGACCATCACAATGGCGAGCATTTTCGCAAAAGAGCGCTTCGCCCGAAAATCAAGCGACTTGAACGTCGGATACTTAACTTCACTGACCATCATCCAGGAAAGAAAAAGCATGATCACGGGCAAAACAAATCTCCAAGGGCCTTCCGACCAACCTTTATCGTCCAGCCATTGCATGAATAAAGTCAAAGACGCGACCAGTCCTGCCGCTGCCGGAATAGGGAATCCGAGAAACTCCTTGCCTCCTCCTGTTCCAGCCATTGCAGCCAGACAATTGAATCGTGCCAGTCGAAACGCGCCGCAGATCAGGTAAATGGACGCAATGAACCAGCCAATTTGTGGCGGCAATTGAAATTCTTGAAAAATTCCCTTGAGCACAACGCGGTGGACTAGAAAAGCGGGAGCCACGCCAAAGGAAATGACATCCGCCAGAGAATCAAACTCGCGGCCAAAGGGGCTTTCTCGTCCCCCCATGCGCGCCACACGGCCGTCGAACAGATCAAAAATGCAGGCGAACAGAATCAGAACCAAGGCTTGCTGAATAACTCCGTTGTAACCGGCCGAACCTGGATCTGCCTCCACGATTTTGGTCAGGGCCAGAAAACCGCAGAACATGTTGCCGGCGGTGAGGAGGTTCGGCAGAAAATAAATCTTCAGCCTGGCTTCCGTCGAATTTCCTTCCGAAGGAGGCTGTTGGTTCGGCTCCATAACGTTCGTTATTCGAAAGACGCAACGATGCTTTCGCCGCCCTTGACCTTATCCCCAAGTTTGGAATGGATGCGCGCGGTGAGGGGAAGATAGATGTGACAACGCGATCCAAACTGGATCAGGCTGATACGTTCGCTGCGGGTGACGGTTTCGCCGAGTTCCACCCAGGGAAGGATGCGCCGCGCAATCAGCCCGGCAATCAGCCTTAAACCTATTTTGGTCCCAGCCCGCTCGGACGATTCGATGCCAAGCAGGACGTTCTCATTGTGATCGCCACAATCCCATTTGGTCGCGCTCAGAAATTTTCCGGGCGTATGCTTGAGCCAGGTGACGCGCCCACTGACGGGCGCCTTTTGCACGTGAACGTCGATTACCGACAGGAAGATTGAGATACGTTTGCAACGGCCGCCCATGAACTGCGGTTCGTCGGTTTCGTCGATGACATCCACGGTGCCATGCGCGGGGGAAACGATGGCATTGGCCAGCCCGGGAGCGATTGCATCGGGATCGCGAAAGAAATAGAGCGTGAAGGCCGCAAAAAGAATCCAAAGGCAGACCAGGACGGTGGCGATGGCGGCAATGATGGTGCCGAGGAGCGTGGCCAGAAATCCGGCCGCAAATACGGCGATGAGCAGAACCAGAGTCCAAAAAATGAGTCTAAGTGCCGCTTTTGTCGCTTTGCCTGAGTTTTTCATCCGGCGAATCCTAATGCGTCAATCCCGACTTGGAAAGCGCGAACGAGAAGACTTCGCAAATTCGCGCAGTGAATTTTCCGGCACTTTTTCCCAACTAGGGCAACTCCTCGACTTCGATATCCTTGTAGGAAGCCTCCGCCGGGCCACCGCCGTGGATTTGCAAACCGATGATTCCAAATTGCGGAATCTTTTCATCCGGCTCGGTGTAATCCACGGTTTGAAGGCCATTGATGCTCAGGCGGATTCTTCTGCCTTCGCAACGCAATTCATAATTGTTCCAATCCTGCTTTTTCAGAATTTTCGCCACCGCCTCGAGATCGGATTTGACCAGCACTTTGTCGCGTCGCGATTCGTCGTAAAGACAGCCCCACCAGCCATCGCCCATGTCTGCCTGGTAGCCCGAAACCTCAAAATGTTTGGGCACGCGCTGACTTCGGAATTGCACCCCGCCGTTGACGAATCCATTCGTGCCAACCAACTTGAATTTTACCCGAAGCACAAAGTTGGTGTATGGCCGGGTTGTGCAGAGAAACTCATTATGCGGAACGGCGGTTTTGAGACTGCCGCCAACAAAAGCGCCTTTTTCAATGCGCCAGGTTTTGTTGGTGTCTCCTTCCCAGCCGGCAAAGGATTTGCCATCCGAAATCATTTTCTTGCCGGCGGCCATCGAGCAAAGAGGCAAAAAACAAAGAAGGAACAACGAGATAAAAAGCGATTTCATGAGATTCTTGTTTTGCGGTGAATGATTCCGGGCGATTGTAATCCAAGCCCCGTTTGGACCTCCAGCGCTAATCTCTGTCGACTGCTTGCAAGTTGGCTCCAGCCTTGCTCTGACAGAATCGAGTTCGAGGAAGAAATTGCCGGTATGCGACTCAACAGTGAAGGCAAACGGCGACCGTTGGAAGTTTGCGGAAATCGTTGCCGTTAAGTAGAATGTTGTTGATGCCGAATGCCTTAATTAGTGCGTGGTTCGCTAAATCCTTTGACCGGTTTAGCAACTTTTCATAGTTTTCGTTGTATTGCACTAGATGGTTCGGGCTCCTGAAAGCATGGCTTACCTAAGCTTAAAGAATTTAATTGCGCAGGCCGCGATGGTATCGCCGGACCGGTTTGACGAATGGCAAAAAGCCTGGCGAATCGCCCAGGCCAGCGGAAATCAGGAGAGTTTGCTGGACTTTGTTTGCCGGGAAAGTGGTGCTTCAGAAGAGAATTTTTTGCAGCAACTGGCCCGTTTGCTCAACTGGCCTTATGTGGATCTCAAAAAAGTCACGATTCCAGCCGAAGCACGCAACAAGATTTCAACCAAGGTCGCGTTCCAATACAACACGCTGCCCACCGATTTCCAGAATAACACCCTGCAAGTCGTGGTGAGCAATCCGTTCGATCCGGGGATGCTCAATTCCGTCCAGTTCGATGCGCACGTGCCCGTTCAGTTTGCGCTTGCGCCCAAGGGCGAAATCGAGAAGGCGCTGAAAAAGTACTACGGTGTGGGCGCCGAAACCCTCGATGAGTTGGCGGAGGACGAGCCGCTGGAACTGATGGTCGGTGAGGACAAGGAAATCACCGAAGGGGATCAGGAAGCGAGCGTCATCAAATTCGTCAACCAGATTATCTGGGAAGCTTTCAAGGATCGTTCGACGGACATTCACTTTGAACCGGCGGAGGACGAGTTACGCATCCGGTACCGCATTGACGGCATTCTGCACCAGACGCCGATGCCTCCACAGTTGAAGCGGTATCAAGCCGCAATCATCTCGCGCATCAAGGTCATGTCGGGGATGAACATCGCCGAGAAACGCCTGCCGCAGGACGGACGCATCAACGTCCGAATCAAAGGCGAGGAAATCGACATTCGTGTTTCCACTGTTCCGACCGTTTACGGGGAAAGCGTTTCGCTGCGGTTGCTCACGCGCGGAAAGATCTTTTTGACCCTCGACAAGCTGGGATTCGATCCCAAGGAAGACAACGCGATCCGCGAAATCATCCTCAAGCCGCACGGCATCATGCTCGTGACCGGGCCCACAGGCGCCGGCAAGTCAACTTCACTTTACGCCTTCCTGAGCACGATTAATTCGATCACGAAACGGATTATTACGATTGAGGAACCGGTCGAATACGAACTCAAAGGCATCAACCAGATTGCTGTGCGTTCGGACATCGGCCTGACCTTTGCGATGGGATTGCGCCACATCCTGCGCCAGGACCCGAATGTGATCATGGTCGGTGAGGTTCGCGATCTGGAGACGGCCGAAATCGCCATCCGCGCCGCGCTGACCGGTCACTTGGTTTTCTCCACCCTCCATACGAATGATGCCCCCAGCGCGTTCACGCGGTTGATTGACATGGGCATTGAACCGTTTCTGGTGGCCTCCTCGGTGGAAGCCGTGCTGGCCCAACGCCTCGTGCGCACCATCTGCACATCCTGCATGACTGAGCAAAAATTTGACCGCGATTTTCTCCAAAAAGTGGGCTTCCCACAGAACGAAATCGATCACGCCAAGTTCTGGCATGGCATTGGGTGCGAGACCTGTCGGCAACTTGGATACCAGGGCCGTCAGGGCATTTATGAACTACTGGTGGTGACGGAGGTTCTCCGGCCTCTCATTATGAATCGAGCTCCGGCCAGCACCATAGCCCAGACGGCGATGGAACATGGGATGCGCACCTTGCGCGCAGATGGCTGGGTCAAAGTGAAGGCCAAACGAACCACGGTGGAGGAGGTCCTCCGCGTCACTCAAACCGAGGAGCACCTGAAGTCGCTCGTCGATGATTCCAGGACTGAGACCTGGGTGAAGGGCTAGGCGAAAATGGCGCGCTGGCATTCTTGTAACGTGCTCCAATCGGGGAGTGATCTGAGAACGCTCTGGCAGTTTTCCACCGGAGGCGGAAAATATGCCCTGCAAAAGGAGGAAGCCAGGCTTCCCAGTGAACCACTGTCGGGCAAGACCGTTTCCAAAGACTGGCACACACTCTTCCAGCCCAAGCTGAACATCGCCTGGCTGCCGCAAGCGCAGGTATTTCTCCGCGTCATCCAATTGCCCAAAAGCCAGGACCCAGCGGAGACGCGGTCGATGGTGGAACTACAGCTCGAAAAGATTTCCCCGATGCCGGTGTCCCATATCGTCTGGGGCTACGAGATTCTTCCGCAGCCGGCGGCGGACATGCAGACGGTGATCGTGATCATCGTCGCGCGGAACCAGGTCGAAGCATTTCTCGGCAAGCTTGAAGGTGAAGGTTATCTCACAGATCGACTCGAGCTGCCCTTCCTGGATCAACTTCGCGCCACTCACTTTACGGGTGATGGGGTCTGGATTTATCCCGGGCCGGGGACGCGGGATTTTTCCTGTCTCGTGGCCTGGTGGTATGGCGGCATGCTGCAGAACCTGATGGTGCTGCATCTGCCGGGAACTGAAAATCGCGGGCAGACCTTGCGCGAGCAACTCAGCCAGATGAATTGGGCCGGCGAAGTGGAGGGCTGGCTCAGTTCCACGCCTAATTACCACATCGTGGCAGAACCCGAAGTCGCCCGGCAATGGCTTGAACTTTTCACTGCCGCGGAACATGTGGATGTGGTGGCTCCACCCGCGTTACCGCAGCTGGCGGCAATGACGGCCCAACGCGTCGCCAGCAACGGTCTCAGCACCAATTTACTGCCGCCTGAATACACCGGTCGTTATCGCCAGCAATTCGTGGATCGCCTTTGGATGAGAGGTCTCGCCGGGGTTCTGATGCTGTACGTTGTCGGTGTCCTGGTTTACATAGGATTCGTTTCTGTGGCCAAGTACCAGTTGAGCCGCGTCGAATCCGGCATCACCTCCAAGACCGCCAAGTACACCGAAGCTGTCAAGCTGCGCGAAAAGGTTCGGGTGCTTCAGGAGCAGATAGATCTGCAATACGCCGCGTTGGATTGCTATCGGGCGATAGCTGAGAATCTCCCGGAGGGATTGAGGCTCGAATCATTGGTCTTTGCAGATGGCCAGAAATTGACCATATTCGGCACTGCTTCCAGCGAGGAAACAAGCAAGATTCAAACATTCAGCACAGCCATGTCCAAGGCAACCGTCAAGGATCAACCACTGTTCGCCAAGGTTTTTCCGCCGTTCATCAGCGCGCGCGCAGGCAATGAACTCAACTGGAATTTTGTTTGCGAACTCAAAAGGACGGACGAATGAAAAGCTTGTTCGACAAACTTAATCTCCGTCCAGCCGAACGCCGGCTGGTGGTAATGGTTGGGATCGTTGTTTTTGTGGTGGTGAATGTGGTCTTTGTCTATCCGATCTTTGGGGATTACGGCCGGACGAAGACGAAGATCAACGCAGCCGAAGGCAAATCCAAAGACTATGACAGGGAGATCAAACGCATGGCTTCCAACGATGTTGTGCGGGCCGAGTTGGAGAAAAAGGGTTCGCCAATCACACTTGCGGAAGCACCACTCCAGGCCCAAATCGAAGTGACTCGCAAAGCCGCGCTGGCCGGGGTCACGCTGCTCAGCATCAATTCCAACCAGCGTTCCTCCAACACCAAATCGAATGCTTTTTTTGAGGAACAATCTGTCTTTATCACTGTTAATACAGGGGAGACCAACTTGATTGATTTTCTTTACAGTCTGGGCAGCGATAATTCACTCATCCGGGTGCGGAGCATGACTTTGCGACCTGATCAGCCCCGGTTCCGGATCCAGGGAGACATGACCTTGGTGGCCAGCTTTCAGAAAAAACAACCGACTCGAGTTACGACCACAACGACGACAGCTCCCGCACCAAGCAAGGCCACGGCGCCAACGCCAAAGCCAGCCGAGCCGCCGAAGAAAACATCAGCAATTCCAACACCCAAATGATTGTGAAAACGTTAACCAGACTCTCTTGTTGGGCAGTTTTGGCGACCGGCCTGTTTGCGCAAGCTGCGGATGAGCTTCCGCCGGTGCCAGCGATCCCTAAACGCAACACCCGTGCTGAATCGATTGAAGAAGCGTATCGCCGTGCTGGAGTGGCCAGCCCTTCGCCCGAGGTTTTGGAGGCAGCCAAGGATCCGAGCAATTCCAAGCAAGTTGACATCACAGTCGTGCCCGCGAACGGGAATTTTCCCGGTCTCTTGCCGGTCAATGCTCCGATGCTGGCCCAAGCCGCACCTCCCGTTCCTAATCCGGCGAATCCCCGTGCCGTTCCCGTAGTTGCCCCGCCTCCGCTGCCTCCAATCCCCACAGCAGTCAATGCAGCTGTTCCTCCGGTGGGAGCCAACAACGCCAACGTGGCTGGAGCCGAGGCTGGAGGTGCACTGAAAATACCGCTGAAACTGAACGATGCAGAGCTAAGCCAGGTGCTCGAGCTCTACCAAATGCTGACCGAGAAGACAATTTTGCGTCCGAGCAGCCTGCCAGCGACGAAGATAACCATCATGAGCCAGCAGGATTTGACGAGAGCTGAAGCGATTCAGGCTTTGAACAGCATTCTGTCAATGAATGGCATCGCCATGGTTCCACAAGGGAACGGCGAGAAATTTATCAAGGCGCTTCCCGAACCGGGTGTGTTGTCTTCCGGGGCTCAGTTCAGCACCAGTGCATTGAGCAATCTGGTTGATGCTGGCATTTACCACACACGCATTGTCAAGCTGACCAATGCCCTGGCACGCGACGTGGCGCCAGCCCTGCAAATTGTCTCCAAAATTCAGGGCAGCATCACTGCGATTGACAGCGCCAACATCCTGGTGCTGCGCGATTACGAGGAGAATATCAAGCGCATGCTCGAAATGCTGGAGATGATCGATGTGGTCCCGCTGACGGAAATGGATCCGATCGTTATTCCGATTAAATACGCCCTGGCGGCGGACATCGCGCAAGTACTTGGAAGTTTGACGGCAGGTGGCGGCGGTGGACCGACCACCGTGGGCCGCGCGCCCAATCGCGCCGGTTTGTCATCGGTTGGCGGTGGTGGAGTTGGCGGTGGTGGCCTCGGAGGCATGGGTGGAGTCCAGGGAATGGGTGGAGCCACAGGCTATAATCCGGGTGGTGTGGGTGGTGTGGGCGGCGTGGGTGGACTTGGGGGAGCTGCTGGTGGCGCCGGCTTGAGCGGCCTTGGTTCTTCTGCGGCGGGACGATCCTCGTTCCAGAGCCGGTTGAACGCAATCGTAAACAAGGCAGCAGGCGGCGATATAACGGTTCTTGGCCAAACCAAAATCATTGCGGATGAACGAACGAATGCGTTGCTCGTTTTTGCTTCGAAACAAGACCTTATCCAAATCACAAATATCATCTCTAAACTCGACGTTGTCCTTCCGCAGGTGCTGATCGAGGCCATCATCATGGAGGTTTCGCTGGATGACACCATGTCGTATGGCATCAGTTATTTGCAGCAGCCGAAGACTGCTGGCAAATGGAACAGCCTGGTGGGGGGCGTCAATAATGGGACGCCGATGGCCAGTTTCTTGGGCGGAGTTTCGAATGCAGCCTCGGCCGCGACGATTCCCGGCCTGCCCGGCGGATTCAGCTACTTCGCCAAGTATGGCAATGACTTTGACGTGGCGCTCCAGGCCACCGCCAACGACAATAAGATCAACGTGCTCTCCCGCCCGCGAGTCCAGACTTCCCATGCGCGCGAAGCCAACCTGTTCGTGGGTGAAACGCGTCCCTACATCACGGGCACTTACAATTACTACGGCGGCGGCCCGCAATCGCAGTATTCGCAGTTGCAAATCGGCATCACCCTGTCCGTGCTCCCGTTGATCAATGCGGAGGGGTTGGTGGTAATGGATATTCGCCAGCGCGTCCAATCCATCGGTGGCACCGTGAAGATTGATAACAATGAACTGCCCGCGACGATTGACCGCGAGGCCAACGCCAGCGTTTCTGTGCATGACGGCGAGACAATCATTCTCGGCGGCTTTATCAGCTCGGAACATTCGAAGCAGGCTTCCGGCGTTCCGTTGCTCAAGGACATTCCCGTCCTTGGCAACCTGTTTCGCAGCACCGGCAAGTCCGAAAAGCGCCGCGAACTTATGATTCTCATCCGGCCAACCGTGCTGGGCACCCCTACTGCCGCTGCTCTCGTGGCCCGCAATGAAAAGGCAAAGCTGCCGGCCATGGTTAACGCAGAGCGGCAGGAGTACGAAGCGACGATGAAGGCCCGGGCCAAGGCCGATCGTGAGTTGCTGCGGCGCGAAGGTTTCACGGTCGAGTAATCGATTCCTGGTCACCTCTCCCGTCCTGCGCCTTCGGGGCAAGGACGCGCAATTCCCGCAACGCAGCAGCGCTTTTTACGCGGCATGCTCGCTTCTCCTCCAATGCTTTCTGGAGAATCAGCTTTGGCATGCGTCACTGTCCGAAGGCGGCAGGTTCCAATGCGGGGCGCTTCTCAATCACTTCCGTTCAGCCGAATCACATTCCATGGCTTGCGACGGCAAGCGCTGAAAATCTTTCCTGAAAGTCCGCGAGAAACTTTTCCTTCACATCACTGTTAGTAGCTCCTGAGTTTGCAGCAGACACGAGGTGCGTTCACGAAGTGAGCTGTCACAAGTTGTTCGTACTGCTGTGAGCCAGCCAGGAATAACCGTGGTCACTGAACCTGATGGAGGAAATATGAAAATTCTCTTTTCGCTCTACTGCCTAACACTCATAGCCGCCAATATCCATGCGCAACCATTAAATCCGGCCCCGGCCATTCCCAATCGGACCGGGCGATTTGCCGATGAACGGGTGCTCGCTTCCGGCACACTGAAGCTGGATGAAGCCGATGTGAGGCAAGTCCTCGATCTCTACCAGGAGTTGGTGGGGAAGACAATTTTGCCAGCGCCAAATATTCCATCGGTCAAGATTACGATCAAAGCGCAGAACGACCTGACGGTGAAGGAGGCGATTCAGGCCCTGGAAAGCATTCTGTCCATGAATGGTGTATCAATGATCGAGCAGGGTGAGAAATTCATGAAGGCCGTGCCGGAACAGATTGTGATGGGGAGCGCCATGCCTTTCAGCACGGTCGCGGCATCCAGTCTGGCTAATGCCGGAGTATTTCACGCGCGGATTATCAAACCCGCCAACGCCCTGGCGCGGGAGGTGGCGCCGGCTTTGCAGATTCTGGCCAAGGTCCAGGGCGCAATCACGGTGATCGAGAGTGCCAATCTACTCGTGATTCGCGATTACGAAGAGAACGTCAAGCGCATGATGGAGCTGCTCGAACTGATCGATGTCATGGCCATGTCTGAGATGGATCCGGTGGTGATACCCATCAAATACGCTCTCGCGACGGACATGGCACAGTTGCTCGGTAACCTCACCGCGGGAAACTCTGGTTCGACTTCCGGTTCACGTTCGCCGACGCGTCCCGGTTTGACATCGGGCTCCAGCCCTGGCGCCGGTGGATCGACGCCCGGTCTTCCGGGCGGTTTGACCCCAGCAGCTTCGGCAGGATCTCCGGCATCACGGCCTGGGACTTTTCAAACCAAGCTCAATGCCATCCTGAGCAAGGCTACGGGTGACATTTCAGTGCTGGGACAGACCAAAATCATCGCAGACGAGCGGACCAATTCGTTGCTGGTGTTTGCTTCGAAGCAGGACTTGATGCAGATCAGCAACATCATTGCAAAGATGGACGTGGTCCTCCCGCAGGTGTTAATCGAAGCGATCATTATGGAAGTTTCCCTCGATGACGCGAAGTCCTATGGGATCAGCTATCTGCAACAGCCGAAATCTTACGGCGGTTTGAACAACATGGTGGGTGGCGTCAATAACGGCACACCGTTGGCGAGTTTTCTCACGGGTGGCACGAACTCCTCGACGCCAAGCATTCCGGGCCTGCCGGGCGGGTTCACTTATTTTGCGAAGTTCGGCAATTCGTTCGATGTGGCCTTGCAGGCGACGGCGAATGACAACAAAGTGAATGTCCTTTCGCGGCCGCGCATCCAGACTTCGCACGCCCGCGAAGCGAATTTGTTCGTGGGCGAGACGCGTCCCTACATCACGAGCGTCAATAATTATTATGGAAGCGGGCCGCAATCCCAATATTCCCAATTGCAGATCGGGATCACACTCTCGGTTCTGCCTCTAATCAATGCGGATGGCCTGGTGGTGATGGACATTCGCCAGCGTGTCCAATCCATTGGCGGCACGGTCAAGATTGAGCAAAACGAACTTCCGACGACGATTGATCGCGAGGCCAACGCGAGCGTTTCCGTGCATAATGGGGAAACCATCATCCTGGGTGGATTTATCAGTTCCGAACATTCCAAAAGTGCTTCCGGAGTGCCATTCTTGAAGGACGTTCCTTTGGTTGGATCTTTGTTTCGCAGCAGTAGCAAGGCGGAAAAGAGGCGGGAACTGATGATCTTGATCCGGCCTACCGTGCTGGGAACTCCTCATGGAGCCGCACTGCTGGCGCAGAATGAGAAAGCCAAACTGCCGGACATCACCGCCGCCGAGCGGGAGGAAACGGAATCGGTGATGAAACGCAAAATAAAATCAGACAGGGAATTGCTCCGGCGCGAAGGATTCAGCCTATGACATTGGCAGCGATGCGGCGCGCCAGGGCAGAGATTTACCTGGTTGCATCCGCCAGTGGCTTGACTCCATGATCCAGCAACAAGAGCGAAGTTGGATTGCGCCAGACCCGGCAAGGCGGCGTTGAAGAACGAAGCCAATCATTACCGACGGTCTGGTCCTCCAAAGCATAAAGCCGGGCGGCGCTGCGGTTATGGCGGTATTCAACCAAGGTGACCAGAGCCGAGGAGTTTGCATCCGGCGAGTCGGTACCTTGGGGATTGTTCTGCGGTGGTTTTCTCGTGAAGACTCGAGCTGGAATGGAAGCGGGGTTCAGAGGCATGCCCAGAAAGATCGGTTCGGCATTGGCGCCAGTGGGTGGTGTGGATTGCAGCACCACAGTTTGGAATTTGGGAATGGCATAAACAGGAACGAGATCAGAACGCTTACGATTCGGCGGCACGGCAAAAAATGGAATCGACTGGACGTTCTGCCAGGCTTCGGTCCGTTCGACCTCATCCCGCATCATCCAGTTTGTCGTCCCGTTGGGCTGCCGCACCGCATACACCGGCGCAGGCAAGGCCAGGCGCGGATCGCCGAGCGCAAGCCGGTACATAATTTGATTGTAGTCATAGCGCGGTGTTTTTTCCTTCGCGCCTGAGAACGAAGCGGTATAGGTGCCTTCGAAGTAAATCAACCGTCCGCCTTCCTGATCGAAAAACGAATGATGCGAGGGATTGTAGAAGTTGTAGTGATCGTGCGAGACGACACGGCGCGAGTAAACCCAGGGGCCGACCGGCGTGTCGGCCTCCGTGAACCAAATTTCGCCCGCTGAACCGGCGGAAATCATTACCCAGCGGCGACGGTAATCGTTCCAGCTCACCGAACCACGAGTCAGGTTGATGGGCAGACCGGTTTCGAGATCGTGTGGTAATTTCCAATTCTCGCCGGGTTTGAGCAGACGACTGGCGCGCGCGACATCGATCCGCCCGGCGTTTGTGCGCCAGGCATAGTGAGGTTTGCCGTTGGTGTCGCGATCGATGCGAGGCACGGCAAACTGGCCTTGGGTGCCGGCTTCGAGGCAGGTGAAGGCTTCATAGGCTGCAAGATTCGTCACGCTCTGAAGATCGGCTTTCACCCGGTAGTCGGGATAGAGATAGAAATATTCATTGCCGCCGACACGAGTCCGGAACGGCTGCGTGACGTCGTGAGGTTCATGCACATCCCAGCGCACGAGCGATTCGAAGGCCTCCTTCTGGTCATTGAAGAGGGCGAGATGCCAGGCGGTTGGCTTGGCCAAGCCAGGGACCGTGGCCACGCGGGCCACTAGTTTTTCGCCGCCATTCGCATCGCGCAGAGTCATCAGGCATTCCATCCATTGCAGGCCTTTGCCGAAATTTGGGCACATCGGTTTGCTGAAGCCTGTTTGATCGACAAAATAAGTGAGGTCCACGCCATCGTTTGGATCGAGGCCGCCAGTGCCAGGCAACCCGGAGGTGGCTCCAGAGGAACTGAAATTCCCAAGGGGATATGACGCCTTATCCGTGTCACCCCAAAACCAGTAAATCTTATTGTGATAGCGAGCAGCGACGACACTGTCCTGGCCGAGCACTTGTCCATTCAGCAAAGGCTTTTTCAGCGGAACCTTCTCGCCCAATAGCGCGCTATCGCGATAAATACCTTCGCCAGTAATGCGGTAGAGTCGCTCGGCGATGTTCAGCCGCTTGAGCTTAATTTCAGCGCTTCCACCGCCGGTGACCTTTAGCTTTAATCCACTATTGCCGAACCCGTCCTTTGGATATTCGTAACCGTGGCTTTGCACATGAAAGAAAACTTCCTGATTCATCAAGCCCGGTTCCTGGAACGCTATAACTCCACGACTGTCGGTGACGTATCGGACCGAGTTCACGGTGCGGAGTTCAACCAGAGGCACGCCGCGTCCGGTCTCGGCATCCACGACGGAGATTTTGAAAAAGGTGACAGCAGCAGAGCGCGCGGGCATGCAAGGGATGGCCCAGAGAAGCACCCACAACACAGACGAGAAGATGGTGCGTGCCTGGGAGTTTACCCAACGGTTGAAGCGGCTCATGGCTGAAGAATAGCGGCCCGGAGGATTCAATACCATAGCCAAAATGTTCCGCCAAATCGGTTGCGGCTCAAGCCAGTTGCTCCGGATACGCCAGGATGAGTTTCTTGATTTCTTTCAGCCGATCCGCGGCCTTTGGTTTCGTCAATCGAGGAAACTTACCCTGCAAAGTGACGTAGTCGTTATTGCGAGTCAGCATCAACTTGTCATCGCGCGTTTCGATTACGGTTATGCCGCGGTTCGAGGCCAGAATCTTGAGCGCAGCGGCTTGGAGCAGTAGCTCAACGGGAGGGGGCAACGGGCCGAATCGATCGCGCAGTTCAGTCCGCAAACGTTCGACCGCGACCATGTCCACCAACTCGGCCAGTTTGCGATAAATCTCAATGCGCTGGTGGGCTTCGGCAATGTAATTCATCGGCAGGTAGGCGAAAGCCTTCTCGACCTCAACGACCGGGATAGATGATTCCGGGTCCCCGGCCACATAAGCGGCGGTATCGCGCGGGAGATTAATCGAAACAGAGTTTTGTGCTTTCGACTTGCGACGCGACTGCTTGTCAGGCTTTGCATTGCTACCTTCCTCCGCCGGGTTGAGCGAAAGAAAATCCATGCGCAACTGAACTTCGACCCGTGGCTTGACCCTTTCTCCCTTGAGAGAGCTCACGCTCTGTTTGAGTAGCTGGCAGTAGAGTTCAAAGCCAACGGCGGTGATATGTCCGCTTTGCTGAGGCCCGAGCAGATTGCCCGCGCCGCGAATTTCCAAATCGCGCATCGCAATTTTGAAACCACTTCCGAGCGAGGAGTATTGTTTGATGGCACTGATTCGCTTGCGCGCGTCGGTTAGTAAACCAGCATGGCGGGGGAGGAGAAGATAGGCATAAGCTTGATGTTTGTACCGCCCGACGCGCCCGCGAAGTTGATAAAGGTCGCTCAGCCCGAACCGATCCGCGCGATCAATAATGATGGTGTTTGCGTTCGGAATATCCAGGCCGCTTTCGATAATGGTGGTAGAGAGCAGCACGTCGGCTTCGCCATTCACAAATTTGGCCATCACATCTTCGAGCTCATCGGTTCCCATCTGGCCGTGGCCGACCAAAATTTTGGCTTTGGGAACAAGCGTCCGCAAACGCAATGCGACGGCTTCAATGTCGAGAACGCGATTGTGCAGATAGAAAACCTGTCCTTCGCGATTCATTTCCCGAATTATGGCATCTCGAATCACGCGCTCGTCGTATTGGGTGACGATGGTTTCGACCGGCAGCCGATCCTGCGGCGGCGTTTCGATGGTGCTCATATCGCGCGCACCTGTGAGCGCAAGATACAGTGTGCGCGGAATCGGCGTGGCACTGAGGGTAAGCACATCCACCAGCTTGCGCATGAGCTTGAACTTTTCCTTGTGCATGACGCCAAAGCGTTGTTCCTCGTCGATGACGACAAGCCCCAGGTCTTTGAACACGATGTCGCCCTGCACCAGGCGATGGGTGCCAATGACGACATCCACCGCGCCCGCTGCCAGGTCGCGAACAATTCGGCTCTGCTGGCGCGCCGTGCGAAAGCGGGACAGCATTTCGATGCGGATGGGATAATCCGCCATTCGCTCGCGGAAGGTGTTGTAATGCTGCTGCGCGAGCACGGTGGTCGGAACGAGAATGGCGGCTTGTTTGCCGCCCATGACGGCCTTAAAGGTGGCGCGAATGGCCACTTCGGTTTTTCCGTAGCCAACGTCGCCGCAAATCAGCCGGTCCATCGGCTTCGCGCCTTCCATGTCGGCTTTGGCGTCGAGAATGGCCTTCATCTGGTCCGGTGTTTCTTCGAACAAGAATGAACTTTCAAATTCCCGCTGCCAGGTGTTGTCGGTGGGAAAGGCGTGGCCAACATTCGTTTCCCGGGCCGCTTGAATCGACAACAACTCGCTGGCGAGGTCGCGCACCGCCTGGCGCGCCTGCTCCTTGGTCTTGGCCCAACGTCCGCCGCCGAGGGTGTTCAGCGGCGGGCGCGCTTTGCCCGCGCCGACATATTTGCTCACGAGATGAGCTTCGGTCACCGGGACGTAGAGCTTCGGCGTAGGTTGCTCTTCGTCCGGCGGGGCATATTCAATGATGAGGCATTCCTGCCCTTCGCCAGCCGCAGTCTGGTCGGAGCCCGGAAGTACCCCGAGGCCCAGATAACGGCCGATGCCGTGCTGGAGATGCACCACATAATCGCCGTCGTCCAAATCGGTGAAGTCGATGTCGAGCAGGGAACGTGACGTCGGCGCGTGGGGTGACTTGAGCCGACGGGGGCGTTGAAACTTGTAGCGCCCAAAAATCTCGGCATCCGTCACCACCACCAGGTGCGCCTGATCGCAAATAAATCCACGGCTCAGGCTGCCGAGATGCGTGAACAGCTTTTCGCCGGAGGCCGCTTCGTAGCCATATTCCTTCCAAACTTCGTCGAAGCGCTGGCGTTCGCCGTTGTTGTTGCAAAAGACCTGAACTTCGAAACTCTGGCGGGACCAGCGATGCAATTGGGCGAAGAACTCCTTGCGTTGCGCTTCGACAACTTGGGGATCCGCTGCGCGTTCGAGGAGGGGACGAAAAGCTTCGAGATTTTGAAATGGAAATAAGAAATGTTCGGTGCTTTCGGAAGGGTCGATTAGTTCATTTTCATGCAGTTGGATAATCGACATTCCCTGAGCTCTCATCTGACTGAGAATGTCTGGCCAAGGTACATAAAATGGATCGTTCTTCGGAATCATCTCGTGATAATTCCGGGCCTGCTGGTTGAGATGCTCCGGTTCGCAGAGGATGACCAGCGTTTGCGCTGGCAGATAATCGAGAAGCGTGGCCAGATTGGGACTGACACTCGTGTTCGACGCGCCAGCAGAGGATCGTGCTTTCTGCAAAATGGCGAGTTCACCGGCCGGGCAAATCGAGATGCCGCCTATTTCTTCGCGTGAGATTTGTGAAACGGGATCGAAGTAACGGAGCGACTCCAGTTCATCGCCGAAAAATTCAAGGCGCACCGGCCATGGACTGGTCGGTGGAAAGATGTCCAGGATGCCGCCCCGCAAAGCGATTTCGCCCTTGTGATTGACCTGCGCTTCAGGTTCGTAGCCTTGCTCTTCAAGCCACTCCACAAAATCGAGCGGCTCAATGCGTTCGCCTTTTTGGACGGTTCGAGTCCGGCTTTTCAGGTCAGCCTGGGCAAAGGTCTTTTGCAAGAGCGCTGTGACCTGCGAATTGATAATAGGGGCTGCACCGTTCGCATCATTTGAATTTCCCAATGCCACCAGCGTCTCGAGTCGCTCGCTGATGACATCCACGTGCGGCAATTTGGATTCGTGTGGGAGAATCTCCCAAGCAGGATAGAAGTAGCAGGCGCTTCGTGGAGTGGATGGGAGCTGTGCGAGAGGAATTTGTGCGGCAGGCTCACCAGAAGCCGTTGGCTTGGGTTTGCGCTTTTTGGCGGGTTCTTTTTCGAGGCTGGGCCGAGCATCAACTTTTGGGGCTTCAGTTGAAACTGCAGATGCGCTTTTTGGCTGAGTTCCGAGCCACGTTTCCAAATCCTGGTGGTAAAGCTCCTGAGTCTTGAGACCATCAGAAATGACAAGGACAGGGCGTTTAGGAAAGAGCCGCCGAAGGAGAACCGCGAGAAATGGTTGTGCGCCACGGCTGACGCCTGCACAGGACAACGATGCTCCCGACTCCAGACGTCGCAGCAGGTCCTGCACGACGGGAGTTTTTTCTACAGCGGCGAACATTGGACCGACCGCTTTGGATAGTGGCTCGTCCGCCAAACATCTAAAACGTCGCAGCCGCAGACTGTGGCGTCAAGCTGCGCATCGCAGAGACATGAATGACAACGAGAGGAGTTTGATGGAATCGCGGCAGTCACAGACCGCCGCTACAGGGTCAACGAAACGTTGACAGTGACGCAGTCGGTTGGTACGCATCCATGGTGACGTCCCAATTGCGCATACTACTTTGTGAAGGTTTTTGGCCGGTGGGAAAGCTGTACACATGGATTTGGGGCTGGTTGTTCGCGAGCCTTTCGGTTTGCTGGGTTTCGGCGGCAACCTGGCTTCCGACACCCACGGATGTATTTGTGGGCGGGCAGGAAGGTTATCCCGCTTATCGCATCCCTTCGCTTTTGGTGACGACCAATAGGACGTTGCTGGCGTTCGTGGAAGGCAGGCAGAGTAGAAATGATCATGCCGAGAACGACATTCTTCTCAAACGCAGTCTGGATGACGGCAAGACTTGGAGCGGGTTAAAAGTTGTGGCTGAAGCCGGCTCGAACTCCTTGAACAATCCCACCGCGGTGCTGCTCCCAAAGACCGGGCGCGTGCTGTTGATGTATCAGTTTTATGCGAAAGGTTTCGGCGAGTACAAAGCCGCGCCTGGACTCGAGGGGCCGCACGTCTGCCGCACCTATCTGACGCAGAGCGATGATGATGGGGTGACGTGGAGCAATCCGCGCGAAATTACCAGTTCCGTGAAACGACCGACGCGGATTGTGAGCACGGCCACGGGACCGGGCATTGGGATTCAACTTGAGCGCGGCAAATACGCCGGCCGCATCCTGATGCCGTTCAACGAAGGCGTGTCGCGAAAATGGGATGTTTATGCGGCCATGAGCGACGACGGTGGGCAAACCTGGCGCTACGGTGACCTGGCCCCGAACCCAACCAAAGGCTATGCCAACGAGGTGCAGTTCGTTGAATTGTCGGATGGACGGGTGATGTTGAACGCGCGGAATCAAGCCGGGGACAAGCGTCGCAAGATTGCGATCAGCGACGATGGTGGCCAAACGTGGTCTCCGCTCGAAGTGAGCACGTTAATCGAGTCCGAGTGCCAGGCTAGTATTCTGCGGCACCAGGCAGGAACTGAACCCGCACAGGCTGTGTTCCTCTTCAGCAATCCAGCGACAGAGATTGGCCGCACCAATGGAACCATTCGGTTGAGCCGGGATGAAGGCAAGACCTGGCCGGTGTCGCGCGTGCTTTACACGGGAGGATTTGCTTACAGTTGCCTCGCGACCTTGCGCGATGGATCGATCGGCTGCCTGTTCGAGCGCGACGGCTACAAAGAAGTATCATTCATCCGCTTCACGCTGGCGGAGGTCGAAGGAAAATGATTTTCAAAGGGCAAAGGCAGCGGAAGCGCCGACCCATTGCAAGTCGCGATTGAAATCCACGCCCATCATTTTGCCGCGACCCATTCGAACGAGCGCGGTGACTGGTTGAAGCTCACGGTGCCAGACATACATGATTCGGATTTCCACCGAGGTCATTCCGAAGGGAGTCTTGATGACGGGCCGGAAGTGAACGCGTTCCTGCAGGATGGCCTGGGCCGGATCGGCGACAGCGGCGATATCTTCGCGAGTCGGGCCAACCCTCACACCGGTGCCGGCGAACGAATAGAGCGGCTTCAGGACGTAGTTATCCAAGTCGGCGGGCAAATCCTTGAGGTCGTGGAGGAACCAGGTTTGAGGAACGCAGGCGTGTTTCAGGAAGGGCAGCGAGAACTTGCTGATCTTGAAATACCAATTCGGATGTCCGGCCCATTCCACCTGCAATTCATCCCGAAAATCGAACGGAGGGGTCAGGCCTTTGCGCGTCAATTCGTCAAAGATGACGCGATTGTAGATGCGGTGGATGGGAATGAGCTTGCCGTGGTGAGAGTAGTAGAGCTTTGATCCCTGTTTCTTGATCTGGGTGAGGCAAACCGTGCGAATGCTGCAAAGCTGCTCGGTGAGAATGAAGTCGCAGCGCGTCTTTTGCTTCTCGGGTTCGATTTCCAGCAGGATAACATTTTCCGGAGAATGCGCTCCCAAGATCGCGGAACGAATCAATTCCTGGTACGACGATTCGGTCAACGGAGGAAAAAGCGTTTGCAGCTTTGAATCCAGTCCATACACCTCGCGATAGACGCCGGTCAGGAAATGTTGATAGGCATAGAGTGAGGGAAAACCCTGCATCTCAACCAACTTTGGTTGCAGGTTTTCATCCAATCCAAAATCGACCTGGATGAAGAGTGGTCGCTGATCTTCATTCGGAACGCGAAACTGAGATGGAATCGTGGCTGAAGCCTGGCTGAGGTACGCACCATTTCGCATCAACTGCGCGATTAACTCCGAGCCGTTCGCAGCCATCTTTCCAGCACAGTGGGATCCGAAGCTTGGAATTCACGTGACTTGAAGTCGCGGC
>JADMIO010866677.1_pt1 | contig 35839 bp, 33 predicted proteins | sample 8958161 | NCBI WGS metagenome assembly JADMIO01 (sample SAMN16585339, study PRJNA669376) | soil metagenome | isolation source: Crop rotation soil | place: USA: Cullars Rotation, Alabama | collected 2011
GCCGCGACTTCAAGTCACGTGAATTCCAAGCTTCGGATCCCACTGTGCTGGAAAGGGCGGCTCGGTCAAGATCCTGGGCATCGACCTGGCCACAGCCACCGAGGCCGACCGGCGCAGCCTGGAGAAACGCTGGGGTGTGCTGTTCCAGAGCGGGGCGCTCTTCTCCTCGCTCAGCGTGCACGACAATGTCGCCGCCCCGCTGCTCGAACACACCAAACTGCCCAAGGCCCTGATTGAGGATCTGGCCGAGCTGAAGATCCGCATGTCGGGCCTGCCGTCCTTCGCCGGGGCGCTGAAGCCGGCCGAGCTTTCGGGCGGGATGAAGAAGCGGGCGGGCCTGGCCCGCGCCATCTCGCTCGATCCGGAGCTGCTGTTCCTTGACGAGCCCACCTCCGGCCTCGATCCCATCGGAGCCGAGCAATTCGACACCCTGATCCGCGACCTATCGCAAAGCTTGGGATTGACGGTCTTCATGATCACCCACGACCTCGACAGCCTCTATGCGATCTGCGACCGGATAGCCGTCATCGCCGACAAGAAGATCGTGGCCATCGCGCCCGTCGCGGAGCTGGAGCGCTCCGATCATCCCTGGATCAGGGAATATTTCCTGGGCCCGCGCGGACGCGCCGCGGCCGCGGCTAAGGGAGCCGCCTAATGGAACGCAACGCCCACTACGCCCTCGTCGGCGCCATCAGCCTGGCGCTCATGCTGGGGCTGTTCGTCTTCGTCGTCTGGCTGGCCAGGCTGCAGTTCACCCAGAAGTACGATGGCTATGACATCGACTTCAAAGGCCCGGTGCGCGGCCTCAGCCAAGGCTCGGAGGTCTTCTTTAACGGTATCAAGGTCGGTGAGGTGACGCGGCTTTCGCTCGACAAGATCAACCCCAACCGGGTCATGGCCCGCATCCGCATCTCCTCGGACGCGCCGGTGCGCGTCGACTCGACCGCCAGCCTCGAACCCCTCGGCATCACCGGCGTGAACTATGTGCAGATCACCGCCGGCACGCCTTCGCGGCCCCTGCTGAAGGATGTGGTGCCCGACGGCCAGGTGCCGGTGATCCGCTCGGTGCGCGGCTCGCTTGAAAACCTGCTTGAGGGCGGGGGCACGGTCATGGCCAGGGCGGTCGACGCGCTGGACCGGGTGAACAAGATGCTGTCCGACAAGAACCTGTCCACCATCAGCCGCACTCTCGAGAACGTCGACAGCTTCACCGGCACCCTGAAGAACCAGAAAGAGCTGTTCAACGACCTCGACGCGGCCATCAAGAGCGCCGACGTCTCGGCCCAGAAGATCGCCAAGCTGTCGGAGTCGACCGACAACCTGGTCAATGGCGACGCCAAGCGGACCCTGAAGAATCTGGGCGACGCCGCCGAGGAGCTGAAGGCCACCGCCACCGAAGCCCGTGGCATGGTCGCCAAGCTGCAGGGCCCGACCACTGACTTCGCCACCAACGGCCTGCCGCAGATCTCGGCCTCGGTCACCGCCCTCAGCCAGGCGGCCGAAAGCCTGAACCGTCTGGTCGGCGACATCGAACAGAACCCGCGGTCGCTCTTCACCAAGCCGCCCGCCAAGACCCTGGAGGTCCAGCCGTGAGCCGTCCGATCCGGGCCCTGATCCTGCTGGCCGCCGCCGTGTCGCTCAGCGGCTGCGTCTCCCTGTTGCCCAAGTCGAAGCCTTCGCAGCTTTACGACTTCTCCGACGTGCCGGTGACCGCGCCGCCCGCCAACGCCAGAGCCCCCGCCGCCGTGGTGCTGGGCGGGACCACCTTCCCGCGCGCGGCGACCAGCGACGCCATCCTGACCCGCACCGGCGCCCAGGCCGCCTACATCTCCGAGGCCCGCTGGGTGGCTCCCGCCCAGGTCCTGTTCCGCGAGGCGGTGGACCGCGCCTTCGACGGCGGCGGCAAGGTGCGTGTCCTGTCGCGCGGCGAGCTTGGCCAGACCAGCGGCGCGCTCCGGCTCGAGGTGCGCACTTTCGAGACCCGCTATCCCGCGCCCGAGGCCATCCCGACCGTGGCCGTCTCGCTGCACGCCAGCCTGACCCGCATCGACGGCGCCCTGATCGCGGAGCGCGACTTCAACGCCGAGACGCCCGCTGCCGACAACCGCGTCGGTCCCATCGTCGACGCCTACCGGACTTCGACGGGCAAGGTGCTCAGCGATCTGGCGGCCTGGGTGGAGACCTCCGCCCCGGCGGCGACGGGCGCGAGCCGGCCCTCCACGACCACGACGACCCAGTCGAACTCGACGACGACGACCGTCACCCGGCCCTAGGTCACAGCGACTCGTCGTCGATCCTGACGAGCGTCCAGCAGCGCCCTCGCTCGAAGGTGAGGGTGACCTGGAAGTCCGTGTCGGGCTTGCTAAGGGTGATCTGAGGTTTCGGCCGTTCGCTCAGCCTGACCTGGGCCTTTGGGATATTCGGGATCAATCCCAGCGCCTCGTCGGCCGAGACCGTGCGCGATATGGTCTTGGGCTCAGGTTCGCCGGCCACCACCCGGGTCGCCACGACACGCGCGCCGACGAAGCTCTGGCGTGTCGCCACGTGCTCGACGAAGCCTTTGGCGAACTCGGCGAAGCGGGCAGGGCAGGCGGGGCCTGACGCTGCAAAGGCGCTCGTGGCGAGCAGGCTGAAAGCCGCTGCAAGGGCCGCCCGCGCGAGATATCCGGTCATCAGCCCACTCCGGTTCGCCGCTCATCTAGCCCACGCTTGGTTAGCCGACCGTTCCACCGAACCGTCACCCAACGGCCACACCTGCGATTGCGTCGCAGCATCGTCGTCTTGCGCGACTGCACGGCCAAGCCTAAGAGGTGCGAATAATTCGCAATTACGAGGAGGGGCGGTTGAAGCTCGCTCTCATGCTCGGCGTCGCCGCCGCCGCTTTCGCCACCGCCGTTTCGGCCCAGACCACCGAGCAGGGCAATGCTGTCGACGAGATCGTCATCACCGCCAAGACCGGCGCGGACGTGGTCCAGGTCGGCGCCTTCCGCAACGCGCGGGTGGTGGACACGCCCCTGACCGTCAATGTGGTGACCCGCGACATCCTCGACGCCCAGGGCGCGACCGGTCTTTACGACGCCCTGCGCAACACCGGCGGCGTGACCCGCTCCCAGCTAAACGGCGCGACCTACGACAACATCGCCATCCGGGGCATCCTGGTCGAGAACCGCGGCAACTATCGCTTGAACGGCTCGCTGCCGGTCATCAACCTCGTCGAGCAGCCGCTGGAGGACAAGGTGCGGGTCGAGGTGCTGAAGGGCGCCTCCAGCCTCTACTACGGCTTCGTGCCGCCCTCGGGCGTCATCAACATGGTGACCAAGCGGGCCGAATCCACGCCCAACCTCGGCGTCACCTTCCGGGGCGACAGCTATGGTTCCCGCATCGCCTCGGTCGACGCCGGCAGCCAGTTCCACGACGGCATGTTCGGGGTGCGGGTCAATTTCGCGGCCGGCCGCACCGCCGGCTTCCAGGACCGGGTGAAGGGCGACCGCCAGCTGGCCGCCATCGCTTTGGACTTCAACCCGACCCGTAAGCTCAGCTTCCGCTTCGACGGCGAGTATGTGGCCAAGGACATCTCAGAGCCGGGCGCCATCGCCCTTCTGGCCCCGGTCAACGGCGCCATCACCCTGCCGGCCCGTCCCAAGCCCAGCCAGAACCTGGCCGGCAAGGACTTCAACTACGACGCCGACGCCCGCAACTACCTGCTGCGCATGGACTATAAGTTCAACTCGGTCTTCGCCCTGCGGGTCGAGGGCGGCCGGGCGTTGAACCACCGCAGCCGCCTCTTCAGCCAGTTCCAGAACTACAACCTGATCACCGGGGCCGGGACGCTTTCGGTCTCGCTGGCCGACGGCCAGAAGTACGCCAACGAGAACTTCCGCACCGAGCTCTCGGCCGCCTTCTCCACCGGCCCGCTGAAGCACGAGATCGTCGCCGGCTACACCACCAACGAGCGCTACCAGAACGGCCGGGTCGCCCAGGCCTTCTCCATCGCCCAGAACCTCTACAATCCCGTCGCCATCACCGCCCCGACCCGGACCATCGCCCTGCGCGACAACCCGTCGAACATCAACGACAAGGGCGCCTATGTCTTTGACCGCCTCTCGCTGGGCGGCGACAAGCTGCAGGCGGTGCTGGGCGTCCGCCATTCGGACTATCAATCGACCCTGTCGAACGCGACGGCCAACCCGCCGGTCCCGACCGTCTACAACGCCAAACAGACCTCGCCCTCGGTGGCGGTGATCTACAAGCCGCGGTCCTGGGCCAGCCTCTACGGCAGCTATCTGGAAGGGCTGGAGGAGGGCGGCGTCGCCCCGGCCAACAACGTCAACGCCTTCGAAATCCTGCCGCCCGCCGAGACCCGGCAATGGGAGGCCGGCGCCAAGGCCGAGTTCCGGGGGCTGAACGCTTCGCTGGCCTATTTCGAGATCACCCGCCCGTCCGCCTACACCAACAGCGCCAACCGCTTCGTCCTGGACGGCGAGGTGGACTACAAGGGCGTCGAGTTCACCGCCTTCGGCAAGATCGCCAGCAATGTCACCATCACCGCCTCGGGCCTGGTGATGGACGCCGAGCAGAAGAAGGCGGCCAACACCCTGATCATCGGCAAGCGGCCGGAGAACACCGCCAAATGGACCGCCAGCCTGTTCGCCGAATGGAGCCCGCCGCAACTGCAGGGCTTGTCGGTCAACGCCGGTATCTTCTCGATCGGCAACCGGGCGATCAACGCCGCCAACCAGGGCTTCATTCCCGGCTACACCACCTTCGATGCAGGCGCCCGCTATCGCTGGGAAATGAACGGCCACCAGTTCAGCGCCCAGATCAATCTGGAGAACCTGCTCGACAAGGGCTTCTGGTCAACGGCCGGCAACGGCCTGGTCGGCGTCGGCCCGCCGCGCACCGCCAAGTTCCAGATCAGCGCCGCCTACTAGGGCGCGGCCTGTGAGCCTGTTGCGACGGCTGCACGCCTGGGTGGGGCTCGTGCTCTGCCTGGTGCTGGCGGCCATCGCCTTTTCCGGCGCGGCCCTGGCCTTCAAGGACGACATCCGCCGCGCCATGATCCCGGTGCGCTCGGCCCCGCCGCAGGCCCAGCGGCTGGCCGGGGTGATGCGGGCGGCCGAGACGCTTGCCGGCCCCGGTCAGCTCCGTACCGTCATCTTCGCCTCGCCGACCACGCCCTGGCACGAGGCGACCCTGAAGAACGGCGAGGTCATCGCCATGGACGACGGCGGGCGCGTGATTAAGCGCTGGCCCGAGAACGGCCGCCTGTTCGACGCCCTCTACGACCTGCATCATCACCTCCTGATGGGGGAGGCGGGTATCCCCGTCACCGGCTGGGTCGGCGTCCTGGCTTTTCTGATGGCCATCTCCGGCCTGGTGCTCTGGTGGCCGGCGTGGCGCAGTTTCAGGGCCGTGCCCGTCCCGACCCGCAACAACCGGGCCGGCTGGCTGGCGGCGCACCGCGATCTGGCCGTCATGACCGCTCCCCTGGTCCTGCTCTCGATCCTGACCGGCACGCCCATGGCGCTGCAGGACATCTCCCGCCCGCTGATGGACGCCCCGCCCGCCAAGGCGCCTAAGGCCAGGACGGAGGGGCCCGTCGACTGGACCGCTCAACTGACCTCGGCCCAGGCCCGCTTCCCGGCCGCGGCTCTGCGCATGGGGATCGAGCCCACCAAAACCGGAGCGCCCGTCTCCATCCGCCTGCGCCAACCCATGGAATGGCACGTCAACGGCCGGACCAACGCCTATCTCGAACCCGCCACTGCCGTGGTGATCAGCGTCCACGACGACCAAGCCCAGTCGACGGGCGGCAAGCTCTACAATGTCCTGTGGCCCATCCACGCCGCCAAGGTCGGCGGCGTCCTGTGGAAGGCGGTCATCCTGCTCAGCGGCCTGTCGCTGGGCCTCATGGCGCTCTACGGCGGCGAGTCCTATCGCCGCCGTCTCATGTCCCCTCGCAAAAGGACATGAGTGTGCGGCGCAGCATATCCGCTTGAACCGGCGGGGGCGCCCCGACTAAAGTCCGCCCGCAACGCGAAGGGGAACGGATGGCGGGCAAGGTCTATTCGAACGCGACCGAAGCTTTGAAGGGCGCGACCTTCGACGGCATGACCATCATGTCGGGCGGCTTTGGTCTGTCGGGCAATCCGGAGAACCTGATCGAGGCCCTGAAGGAAGACGGGGTGAAGGGGCTTACCGTCGTCTCCAACAACTGCGGCGCGGACGGCTTCGGCCTCTGGACCCTTTTGAACAACGGCCAGATCGACAAGATGATCTCGTCCTACGTGGGCGAGAACAAGCTGTTCGCCGACCTCTATCTGTCGGGCAAGCTGCAGCTGGAGCTGAACCCGCAAGGCACCCTGGCCGAGCGCATCCGCGCCGGCGGCGCCGGCATCCCCGCCTTCTTCACCAAGACCGGCTACGGCACGGTGGTGGCCGAGGGCAAAGAGACCCGCGAGTTCGACGGCGAGTGGTACGTGATGGAGCGCGGCCTGGTCTCCGACCTTTCGATCGTCAAGGCCTGGAAGGGCGACACCGAGGGCAACCTGGTGTTCCGCAAGACGGCCCGCAACTTCAACCCGATGATGGCCACGGCCGGCAAGATGACCATCGCCGAGGTCGAGATTCTGGTTGAGCCGGGCGAACTTCCGCCCGACGGCATCCACACGCCCGGCATCTATGTCGACCGCATCTTCCAAGGCGTGAACTACGAGAAGCGGATCGAGCAGCGGACGGTGCGCAAGCGGCCGGAAGCATTCGCGACGGGGAGCGAAGTCTGATGGCCTGGACCCGTGACGAGATGGCGGCCCGCGCCGCCAAGGAACTGCGCGACGGCTTCTATGTGAACCTGGGCATCGGCATCCCGACCCTGGTGGCCAACTATGTCCCGCCCGGCGTGCACGTCACCCTGCAGAGCGAGAACGGCATGCTGGGCATCGGGCCCTTCCCCTGGGAAGGCGAGGAAGACCCCGACCTGATCAACGCCGGCAAGCAGACGGTCACCGAGCTGCCGACATCCAGCTTCTTCAGCTCGGCCGACAGCTTCGCCATGATCCGCGGCGGCCATATCGACATCGCGATCCTGGGCGCCATGCAGGTGGCCGGCAACGGCGACCTGGCCAACTGGACCATCCCCGGCAAGATGATCAAGGGCATGGGCGGCGCCATGGACCTGGTGGCCGGGGTCAAGAAGATCGTGGTGGTCATGGAGCACGCCGACAAGAACGGCGGCGCCAAGCTTCTGAAGGCCTGCACCCTGCCGCTGACCGGCGCGCGGGTGGTGGACCTGGTCATCACCGACCTCGCGGTCTTCGAGATCGACCGGAAGGGTTCGGCCGCGCCCAAGCTCCTGGAGATGGCCCCCGGCGTCACGCTGGATGAGATCAAGGCCAAGACCGAAGCCGAGTTCACCGCACCCGCTTTCGCTTAGGCCTTAGGGCTCCTAACGTCCCTTCGCCAACCAGCGGAGGGAATGATGGAATACAGGCGTCTTGGGGCCTCGGGCCTTCGCGTGCCGGCGCTCAGCCTGGGCACCGGCACCTTCGGCGGCGTCGGCTATCTCGCCCACTGGGGCGAGGTGCAGGCGACCGAGGCCCAGCGCATGGTCGATCTCTGCCTCGACGCCGGGCTCAACATGTTCGACAGCGCCGACATCTATTCCTCCGGCGCGGCGGAAGAGGTCCTGGGCGCGGCCATCAAGGGCAAGCGCGACAAGCTGCTGATCTCGACCAAGGCCGGCTTTCGCGCCGGCGAAGACCCCAACAACCAGGGATCGACGCGCGCCCATCTGACGGAGGCCGTCGACAAGGCCCTGAAGCGGCTCGGCACCGACTACATCGACCTCTTCCAAATTCACGCCTTCGACGCCAAGACGCCGGTGGAGGAGCAGGTTCAGACCATGGACGCCCTCGTGAAGTCGGGGAAGGTCCGCTACATCGGCTGCTCCAACTTCTCGGGCTGGCACCTGATGAAGTCACTGGCCCATCAGGACCGCAACGGGCTGACCCGCTACGTCGCCCACCAGGCCTACTATTCCCTGATCGGCCGCGACTACGAATGGGAGCTGATGCCGCTCGGCCTCGACCAGGGCGTGGGCGCGCTGGTCTGGAGCCCGCTCGGCTGGGGCCGGCTCACCGGCAAGATCCGCCGCGGCCAGGCGCTTCCGGAAGGCAGCCGGCTGCACAAGGCTTCTGGCGGCGGACCTCAGCCCTCGGACGAATACCTCTTCAAGGTGGTGGACGCCCTGGAGGCCGTGGCCGCCGAGGTCGGCAAGACCGTGCCTCAGGTGGCGCTAAACTGGCTCCTGCGGCGGCCGACCGTCGCCAGCGTCATCGTCGGGGCGCGAAACGAGGAGCAGCTGAAGCAGAACCTCGGGGCGGTCGGCTGGAGCCTGACGCCCGAGCAGGTGGCGGCCCTGGACGCCGCCAGCGCGCCGGACATCGCCTACCCCTATTGGCACCAGCGCGGGTCGGCCGAGCTCAACCCGCCGCCAGTATGAGGCGAATCACTCGAGATTTTCCGGCGGCGGGGCAGGGGGCCTCGTCGCGGCGGGGGCCTTTCGCCTGCGAAGATTGTCGCGCAAGGCCTTGGCCAGACGGGCTTCTCGCTCTGCCTTGGCCCCCTGCGGCGGCTTATCCTGCACCGACATGCGATTTGTCCCTTTGCATCCGCCCGACCTTTGGATAGAAGGCGCCCTCCCGCCGCCGTAGCTCAGTGGTAGAGCGCATCCTTGGTAAGGCTGAGGTCGACAGTTCAATCCTGTCCGGCGGCACCACGATCCCCAAGCCCTGAAAGGGGTTTGGGGATCGCCCATCTCCCTCTCCCCACAATCTAGACCGAACGTCGGCTCTGCGCTCATTCAAAGCGGGGCCTCGCAGCGATGCGCTTCTGCCGACGCCTCAGGCTCCGAGCGGGGATTGAGCAAGACCGGCGTCCCCCTCTTTCCGATATTCGCCAGATCGAGCGGGCGCAGGCTCGCTTTGCGGCGGCCCGTCCGTCTCGCCCAGATAGGCGCGGCCCTCGTCGGTGAGGCTGTAGAAGAGGAAGGCGTTGTCCTGCGCCCGCTGCTGCAGTCGGCCGAGGTATTTCAAGAGGCCGCAGTTACAGAGGAAGGTGAGGGTGCCCGAAAGGGCGAGCCCGTTGCGGTCGAGCCGCCCGCTGGTTTTGATTCGAGCCGCGATGACGCCGTTCAGCGCCATGGCCAGGATGCGCCGGTCTTCCGGCAGCAGGGCGATATCGCTCATATCGAGGCTCCATGTTTAAGCCCGCCGCGCCCGCGAGGTCGCCCTAACCTCGCCAACCGTTCGGATATAGGCGGCCTTGGCCGCCATGGAAGCCTAGGGGCGGCTGTTTTCCTTTGTAAGGCGCGTTGATTTCGCGGGATTTCGTTCGTATCGGCGCGGATACAAACGCGAGCTTTTCCAGCCCTTAATCGGCGAAGGGTCCGAAGCGGCCGCGGAAACGCTTCAGCGCCCGCACGAAGGCGCGGCGCTCGTCGTCGCTCCACCCCTCCAGAAGCTCGGCTTCGTGGCGCTCGATCACTTCTCGGGCCGAGACCGACATGGCCTTGCCGGCGGCGGTCAGATGCAGGTCCTGGCGGCGGCGGTCGGTGGCCGAGATGCTGCGCTCCAGAAGGTCGCGCCGCTCCAGGCTCTCGACCAGGGCCATCATGGTGGCGCGGTCCATGCCCAGCGAGGCAGCCAGATCGACCTGGGAGCAGCCGGGGTTGGAGCCGATCAGCTCGAGCACCGCGATCTGCTTTTGGGTCAGCTTCAGCTCCGCCATGGAGCGGGTGAAGTGTTTGTAGAGGCTGGCGTGGGCCAGACGGACATGGAAACCCATGAGGCCCGACAGCCATTCGGAACGCAGCACCGGGCGCGCGGGCTTGGTCGATTCCTCGACCGGGGCCTCGACCGGCTCGGTTTTCACGCTCACTCTAAGCCCCTCCCACGTACATTAGTCCTATCGGTCCGGCCCGTCCGGGTCGAGCCCTCCAGCTTTCGCTTGCGGCTGGAGCATGGAATAGTAGGTTACACATACGATCTGTAAGGCAAGTAGGTTCATGACCGCGACCAAGGCGTCCACCTCAGAAGACTCTATCGTTAAATCCTGTGTCCGCGTCGATTTCGAAGGCGGCGTGGCCTGGGTGACTCTCAACCGTCCCGAAAAGCGCAACGCCATGAACCCGACGCTCAATCGGGAAATGGCCGAGGTCCTGGATGAGCTCGAAGGCGATCCGCGCTGCGGCGTCCTGGTGCTGACCGGCGCCGGCGAAGCCTTCTCGGCAGGCATGGACCTGAAGGAATATTTCCGCGAGACCGAGGCCCAGGGCCAAGTCGCCGTCCGCCGCTCGCGGCGCGAGGCCTACACTTGGTGGAAGCGGCTGCGCTGGTTCGAGCATCCGACCATCGCCATGGTCAACGGCTGGTGCTTCGGCGGGGCCTTCTCGCCCCTGTTCGCCTGCGACCTGGCCATCGCCGACGAGGACGCCAAGTTCGGGGTCTCGGAGATCAACTGGGGCATCATCCCCGGCGGTAACGTCACCAAGGTGCTGGTCGAGCTGATGAGCCAGCGCGACGTCATGTACTACACCCTGACCGGCGAAATGTTCGATGGCCGCAAGGCCGCGGCCTACAAGGTGATCAATGAAGCGGTTCCGAAGGACCGCCTGCGCGCCCGGGTCCAGGAACTTTGCGACGGCCTACTGGAAAAGAACCCCCAGACCCTGAAGGCCGCCAAGGACGCCGTGCGTCGGGTGACCGAGATGCCGTTCGAGGCTTCCGAGGACTATCTGATCGTTCGCCAGCAGTCGCTGAGCCACCTCGACAAGACCGGCGGCCGGCACGAAGGCATCAAGCAGTTCATCGACGACAAGACCTACAAGCCCGGTCTCGGGGCCTACAAGAAGAAGACCTGATCCACAGGACTCGTCTAACCTGAACGAGAGGTCTCGAAAGAAGGCCTGATGAGGGGAATAGGGATGATCAGTTCTCAGGCCGTCCGGCGGGCGGCCCTAGCCGCCGCCTTGCTTGTCGTTGCCGCGCCCCTGACGGCCGCCGCCCAATCGGCGGCGCCGCCGCCGGGGCCGCTGGCCCAACCCACGGCCGATCCGCACGACTTCACGGGCGTCTGGCAGGTGAAGGGCTATCAGAGCCGCTTCGTGCCGGCAGACGGCACCCCGACGCCCTGGCTGCCCTGGGCCAAGACCGAGTTCGACAAGCGTCAGCAGGCCCAGAAGGAGGGCAGGCCGATGACCGACTCGACCGCCCAATGCATGCCCAGCGGCATGCCGCGGGTCATGGCCGCGCCCTATCCGATCAAAATCATGCAGACGCCCAAGGAAGTGGTGATCATGCATGAGGTCCAGCACCTGTTCCGAATCGTCTTCATGAACGAAGCCCATCCCGAAGACCTCGAGCGGACCTTCATGGGTCATTCGGTCGGCCGTTGGGACGGCGACACCCTGGTGATCGACACCGCCGCCAATTCGACCCAGACCCTGCTGGACGAGATGGGCGATCCGCACTCGGACAAGCTTCACGTGGTCGAGCGCATCCGCAAGATCGACGGCGGCAAGCAGCTGGAGAACATGATCACCATCGACGATCCGGGCGCCTATTCGAAGCCCTGGACGGCGGTCCGCTACTACGACTGGAAGCCGGAAATCCGGCTCATCGAGTACATCTGCGAAGAGAACAACCGCAACGGCACCGACGCCAACGGGGTGGTGACGGCCAAATAGGCCTTAAGGGGTCTCGCCAGCGTAGCGGGTGCGGAGCTCCGGTTTGCGCACCTTGCCCGCCGCGTTGCGGGGCAGGGCCTCGATGAAGCGAATCGCTGCCGGCCGCTTATAGCCCGCGAGCCTTCCCTTGCAGTGCTCCTGCACGGCGGCTTCATCCAGCGCGGCCGACGGGTGCAGCACCAGATAGGCCACCCCCACCTCGCCCCAGCGCGCGTCCGCGGCTCCGACCACGGCCGCTTCCGCCACGCCCTCAAGCTCAAGCAGGGCCGCCTCGACCTCGGCCGGATAGACGTTCTCACCACCCGAGATGAACATGTCTTTCCAGCGATCCACCAGGCTGTAGAAGCCGTCCTCGTCCTGCCGGCCTGCATCGCCGGTTCGGAACCAGTCATCCTTGAAGGTCGCCGACGTGGCCTCGGGCTGGTTCCAGTAGCCGGGCGTGACCGCCGGACCGCGCAGCCATAGCTCGCCGACCTCGCCTGGCGCCACGTCCTGACCACTCACGTCAACCAGGCGCACCTCGACCGCCGGGGCGGGGATGCCGCACGCACCGATCTTGGCCAGGGCGATCTGCTTGTTGATCGGGACGTGCATCAGCGTGCCGCCCTCTGTCGAGCCATAGCCGTTCGACAGCGGCACGCCGTCGTTCAACAGGGTTTGCGCGACATGGACGGGCAGGGGAGCGCCGCCGGTGAAGAAACCCTGCAGGTTCGACAGGTCCGCCGCGGCGTAGCCGGGGTCCTGCAGCATGGCTTGGGCCATCTGAGGCACGCAGAAATAGTGGGTGACGCCGAGCGCTGGATCGGACAGGCGCTGCAGGGTGATCGAGGGCACAAAGCGGTCCGAGACCAATACGCTAGCGCCTGCCGTCAGTCCGGCGTGGGTGATGGCCATCAGGCCGACGGTGTGGAACAGGGGAGCGTCCGCCAGGGTGGCGCAACCGGGCCTGACGCTGCCCACCTGGCCGAAGTTGACGGCGGAGAAGAAGGCGGTGCGGCGGGTAATGATGGCGCCCTTGGGCCGGCCCGTGGTGCCGGAGGTATAGAGCAGCACCCAAGGCTCCTCGGCCTCCAACCCAGCCCAGGGTGGTGGAGGGGCCGTCGGAAGGCCGTCCTTGAGGCGCAGCACAGGCGCCCGGCCCTCGGCCGCGTCTTCGGCCGCGGCGGCGAATTCGTCGTCGGCGAACAGGAGTTCGGCCGCGCAGTCCTGCATCAGCCCTTTCAATTCGGGCGCCGCCAGCCGCCAGTTCAGCGGGACGAACACAAGGCCGGCGCGGGCGGCGGCATAGAAATAGAGGATATGCTCCAGGCTGTTGCGGGCCAGGATGGCCACACGCGCGCCTCTCCCGCTCACCCGGGCGGCGAGCCCAGCGGCCCGGCGGTCGATCTCGGCGTCGAGCTCGCGGTAACTCCAGCGGCTGCCGTCCAACAGCACGGCCACGGCCAAGGCGTCGGGGCGCATGGCGGCGTGATAGGCCACGCAGTCACGGTTCAACCAGGCGTCCATCCAACCCGCTCCAGGGCGGGCTTGGGTGCGCCGCCATTATTGTTTGCACTACATACAATATCGGCGCGGGCGGAAAGAGCTAGGGGTTAGCGGGCCGCCGCGTCCTTGTCCTTCACCTTAGCGCACTCGGCGTCGGTCTTGTCATCCGACGGCAGGCGTTGGCCGGTGCGCTTGATGCAGTCGGGCGTAGACGAGCCGAAGATGGGGCTGTTGAGGGTCAGGGCGACGGCCACCGACTGGCTGATCCCGCCGCCAAAGCCGCCTCGCGAGGGAAGGCGGGTCGATTGCACCGCCACGCCCAGGTTGTTGGCTTCCCCGAACGGCATGTCGACCATGCCGTAGGCGGATCGATAACCGCCGGTGCCGATCGAGGCGCCGACCTCGCCATGCATCTGGCGCGGGCCGGCCGGCTGCATCTGCGGGGGCGGGGGAGCGTCGGCGACCTCGGTGGCCCGGTTCAGATAGGCGTCGATCTGGGCGTTGGTCTCGGCCTGCACCGTGGCGCGGTCCTTTGGCGCGGCCGGCTCGGCCGAGGAGATGGAGGCGCTGTAGGTCGGCGCGACGTCGGCGGGCGCGGGCGGCGGGGCGTTCAGGGGCAGGTCGGGCATGGCCTTGGCGGTGGCGATGGGCCCGCTCTCGGCCGCCTGGGCTCCGCCCAGGGCCATGGCCCAGATGATTGTCGCTATGGCCGCTGTACGCATGGGGGCACTCCTTGTCGCCTAAACGTCTAGCCCCGGAAGAGGGCTGCATTGAGGGCGCCATGTATCAGCCCGATACAGGCGCCAGCCTGCGCCTGTTTGGCCTTGGCCGCCAGCCGGGCTAGGTGTTGGCGCTATGGAGAGTCGGGGCGTGAAGCTGGCTGGACGATGGGTGAGAGCGGCGGCCCTGTGCGTCGCGTCGGTCCTTTTGCTCGGCGCCTCGGCCCAGACCCCGACCTACGGCTATCGCGTGGTCGCCAGCTTTCCCCACAGCCGCGAGGCCTTCACCGAGGGCCTCTTCTTCCACCAGGGCAAATTCTACGAGAGCACCGGCTACAACGGCCGCTCCTCGATCCGCCAGGTCGATCGCGCGACCGGCAAGGTGCTGCAGCAGACCGACCTGCCCAACGCCTATTTCGGCGAAGGCTCCATCGGCTGGAAGGACAAGCTGGTCCAGCTGACCTGGCGCTCCGAACTCGGCTTCGTCTTCGACGTGAAGGACCTGAAGTTGACCTCCAGCTTCCGCTATCCGGGCGAGGGCTGGGGCATGACCACGGACGGCCAGGTCCTCTATATGAGCGACGGCACCACCACGCTGCGCATCCTGAACCCCGAGACCCTGAAGCAGACCGGCCAGATCAGGGTCTCCGACCAGGGCCGGCCCGTGCCCAACATCAACGAGCTGGAATGGGTGAAGGGCGAGATCTGGGCCAATATCTGGATGACCGACCGCATCGTCCGCATCGAGCCCCGCTCGGGCCGTGTGGTCGGCTATGTCGACCTGACAGGCCTTCTGCCCGCCAACGAGCGTCGCGGCGACGAGGATGTCCTGAACGGCATCGCCTATGACGCCGCTGGCGACCACCTCTATGTCACCGGCAAGCTCTGGCCCAAGCTTTACGAGATCAAGCTGACGGGGCCGGGGCGCTAAGCGCAGCGTCCGTTCAAGTACCCGCTTCCCTCGGGCTTGACCCGAGGGGCCATAAACTCGAGCTGCCCGAGCTAGCCTTGCGTCGTCGGCGTGTATGGATGCTCGGGTCAAGCCCGAGCAAGGCGACGGTTGCGTCGGTGAAGCTAGCTACTTCTTCTCCGGCGCCAGGCCGCGGTTCTCCAGCATCGGCCCGATCTCCAGGTCGCGGCCGTAGAAGGCCTTGAACATCGGCCCATAGTCCTGGGTGTGGCCGCGCGAGAGCACCAGATCGCGGAAGCGCTGGCCGTTGGCGCGGGTCAGGCCGCCGTTGCGGTTGAACCAGGCCCAGCTGTCGTCGGCCAGGAGCTGGGTCCACAGATAGGCGTAGTAGCCGGCCGAGTAGCCGTTGGCCCAGATGTGCAGGAAATAGCTGGTGCGATAGCGCGGCGGCACATTGGGGATATCGACGCCCGCGGCCTTCAGCGCCTGGGTCTCGAAGGCCCCGACATCGGCTGGGGCCGCGCCCAGGCTGTGCCACTGCATGTCGAGTTCGGCCGCCGCGATCAGCTCGCCCATGGCGTAGCCCTGGTTGAACTTCGAAGCCGCCTTGATCTTGTCGACCAGGGGTTGGGGAATGGCCGCGCCGGTCTGGTAGTGTTTGGCGTAGTTGGCCAGGACAGACGGATAGAGGGCCCAGTTCTCGTTGAATTGGGAGGGGAACTCGACGTAGTCGCGCGCCACGTTCGTCCCCGACAGGGTCGGATAGGTCTGGTCGGCGAACAGGCCGTGCAGGGCGTGGCCGAACTCGTGGAACATGGTGGTGACGTCGTCGAACGAGATCAGGGCAGGCTGGCCCGCCCCCGGCTTGGTCAGGTTGGCGACGTTGTAGATGACCGGCTTGGTCCCGATCAGCTTGGACTGGCCGACCATGTTCGACATCCAGGCGCCGCCGTTCTTGTTGTCGCGCTTGAAGTAGTCGAAATACATCAGCCCCAGGACCGAGCCGTCCTTGTCGCGGACCTCGAAGACCATGACGTCGGGGTGGTAGACGGGCAGGTCCTTCCGCTCGCGGAAGGTGATTCCGTAGAGCTGGGTGGCGGCGTAGAGCACCCCGTCCTTCAGGACCCGGTTCAGCTCGAAATAGGGTTTCACCTCGTCGTTGTTGAGGTCGTACTTGGCCTTGCGGACACGCTCGGCGTAGCGGTCCCAGTCCCAGGGCTTGAGGTCGAATTTCTCGCCGCCCTGTTCGATCATCTTCTGGATGTCAGCGGCCTCGACGGCGGCGCGGGCGCGGGCCGCGGGCGTCAGCTGACCCATGAAGGCCTTCACCGCCTCGGGCGTCTTGGCCATCTGATCCTGCAGCACATAGTCGGCGTAGGTCTTGAAGCCCAGGAGTTTGGCCTTCTCGATCCTAAGCTTGGTCAGGGACAGGATGGTGGCGCGAGTGTCGTTGGCGTCGCCGCGCTCGGCGCGGGTCCAGCCGGCGTTGAACAGGGCCTCGCGCGTCGACCGGTCCGAGAGGTCGGCGAGCAGCGGCTGCTGGGTGGTATTCTGCAGCGGGATCACCCACTTGCCCTTCAGCCCCCTGGCGTCGGCGGCCTCGACCAGGCCCGAGACTTCCTGGTCCGACAGCCCGGCCAGCTTGGCCTTGTCCTCGACCACCAGCCCGCCCGCCTTGGCCGCGGCCAGGAGTTTCTGCTGGAAGGCGGTCTCGAGGCTGGAAATTTCCTCGTTCAGCGCCTTCAGCCGGGTCTTGTCGGCGTCCGACAGATTGGCGCCCGAGCGGACGAAGGCTTCGTACTGCAGGGTCAGCAGCTGGGCCTGCTCGGCGTCCAGCTTCAGCGCGGCGCGGCGGTCGTAGAGGCTCTTCACCCGCGCAAACAGCTTGGGGTTCAGGAAGATGGCGTCGTGCTGGGCCGCCAGCTTGGGCGAGATGTCGGTCTCGACCTTCTCCAGCGTCGGGTTCCCGTTGGAGTGGGCGACCGCATAAAAGGCGGAGGCGGCGCGGTCGAGCATCTGGCCCGACTTCTCCATGGCGACGATGGTGTTGTCGAAGGTCGGCGCGGCCGAGGCGTTGGCGATGGCCTCGATCTCGCGCCGCTGGATGGCCATGCCCTCCTCGATGGCGGGCTGGTAGTCAGCGTCCTTGATCTTGTCGAACTGGGGCGCGTGCAGGAACAGGGGGCTGGGCTGGGCGAAGATGCTGGGGCTAGGCGCCGCCAGGGCGCCGCCGGCCGCCAGGGCCGTGGCCGAAGCCGCGATCAGAACCATCCAAGCCGTGTGCATGCCCCGGTCTCCATCCTATGGGGCCAGCCGCATCGAGTCCCTTGGCCCACGCTTTTGATCCCCGCCAATTGGGGCCAAGGAAGGGCTAAACCTTACGGACGAACTCGGCCCGAAGCACCAGGCCCTTGATGCCCTCAAAGCGGCAGTCGATCTCCTGGTCGTCGCCGGTCAGTTTGATGGAGCGGATCACCGTGCCGCGCTTCAGGGTTTGGCCCGCGCCCTTGACCGGCAGGTCCTTGATCAGGGTGACGCTGTCGCCGTCGGCCAGGATGTTGCCGACAGAGTCGCGCACCTGGACGGTGTCGGTCGCGCTGGCGGCGGCCGCCTTGGCCCGCGCCTGGGCGGGGCTCAGCCACTCGCCTGTCGCCTCGTCATAGACGAAGTCCTCGTCGTCGTTCGCCATGCGGGTCTCCTTCGCCGGGAAGGGCTTAGAGGCTTGGATAGGCGAGCGCCAGCGCCGCCGCCGTGCTAGCTGGGCGGGATGAGTAGCCAATCCAGCACGCCCGCCCACGGCCTGCCCCTCAGCCACCTTCTGCTCGGCCTCCTGGTCATGGTGGTGTGGGGGACCAATTTCGTGGTCATCCGCATCGGGCTCGACAGCTTCCCGCCGATCCTCTTCGCCTTCCTGCGCTTCCTGCTGGTCTTCGTTCCGGCCGCCCTGTTCGTGAAGAAGCCGGACGCGCCCTGGAGCAAGCTCGCCGCCTATGGGGTGTTGATCGGGGGCGGGCAGTTCGGCCTGCTCTACATCGCCATGCGCGGCCACATCTCGCCGGGTCTGGCCTCCCTGGTGGTCCAGTGCCAGGTCTTCTTCACCATCGGCCTGTCGGTGGTGATCGCCGGCGAGAAGGTGAAGATCTACCAGGGCCTCGCCGTCGCCATGGCGGCCGGCGGCCTGGTGCTGATCGGGTTGCACGGCGGCGGCGACGCCACGCCGCTCGGCCTGTTGCTGGTCCTGGGCGCGGGACTGTCCTGGGCGATCGCCAATGTGCTGATGAAACAGACCCCGACGGTCAATGTCCTGGCCTATGTCATATGGGCGAGCCTCTTCTCCCTGCCGCCGCTCCTGGTCCTCTCCCTCCTGTTCGACGGGCCTGAGGTGGTCGCCCACGCCCTGGTCGCGGCCAGTCCCGCCGCCTGGGCGACGGTGGTCTGGCAGTCGGTCGGCAACAGCCTGTTCGGCTACGCGGCCTGGGGCTGGCTGCTAAGCCGACACCCCGCCGCCTCGGTGACGCCCATGGCCTTGCTGGTGCCCATCTTCGGCATGGGCGCCTCGAGCCTCTTCCTCGGCGAGCCCTTGCAGGACTGGAAGCTGGCGGCCGCGGGTCTCGTGATCGGCGGCCTCTGCCTCAATCTCCTGACGCCGCGGCTCCTGGCCCTGCGCAATCCGCCCGCGGCCTAGCCCTACCAGAGCTTGCGGATCTGGAAGCGCAGCGTCCGCCCCACCGGGTTCATATAGCCCGGCTGGTAGCTGATCGGCGTCGTCCCCTGCGGCGTCGTCACCGTCTGGCGCGTGTCGAACAGGTTGGTGATCGACAGGGTCGCCCGCGTGCCGCGCAGGATGCGGTGCTGGCGCGCCCAGGGTTGTTGGCCAAGGTCGTAGAAGAACCGCAGGTTCAGGGTCGCCAGCCCCGAGAAGCGCAGGTCGTCGCCGGTCAGGCTGGTGGCGCGAACCGTGGTCGGGCTCTGCCACTTGGCGTTCAGGCTGACGCCCATGCCGTCGCGCGACAGGTTGCTCTGCAGGTCGATCTGGTGGCGCGAGGTGCCGCCGCCCGCGCCGGTCGAGCCGCCGCGCAGCAGGTCCAGCACCGGCATGCCCGGCCGGATGACGACCAGGTCCTTGAAGACCATGGTGTGGTAGAGGCCGATCTGGAAGACGCCGCCGCCGCCGAAGCCGCCGCCGCCTCGACCGCCGCCGCCGAAGCCTCCGAACCCGCCGCCGCCCGGACCTCCGGGACCACGACCGCCGCCACCGGGTCCGCCCGGGCCGCCGCCAGGAGCGCCGCCCGGCGGCGGACCGTCAGGGGGAGGCCCGCCCTCGGGAGGCTGGCCAGTTTGCGGCGCCCCTTGGTTGGTGGTTGTCGGGTTGGCGCCGGCGGGCGCTCCGCCCGGAGCATTGCGGGCCTGGGCATTGCCGGCCTGGGCGGCGCCGCCTTGAGCGTTTGCGCGCTGTCCGCCTGCGCCCTGACCCTGACCGCCTTGGCCCTGACCGCCTTGACCCTGACCTTGCCCCTGGAACTGTCGCCGGAAGCCGCCCGGCGGCGGGGTCGGGGGCGGGCGGGCCGACTTGATCTGTTTGCGGAAGTTGATCCCCCAGCGGATCTCCTCGTGCTCCTGGCTGTCGAAGTTCACCGGCCGGGCGTCGATCTGGATCAGCTGGCCCGTGGCGTCGCGGGTGAAGCGGCCCGGGAAGAAGTCCTCCACCTGGCTCGAGGCCGAGGGGAAGGCGGCGATGACGTTGTCGATCCGGCTGTTGACGTAGTTGGCGGTGAAGGTGACGTCGGTCTTGGAGAAGGGCTTCAGGTTCAAACCGAGCTTCAGCACCCGCCGGCTGTCGGCCAGAAGATTCTGGGTTCCGCCGGTGACTTGAGTGACCGTCGCCGTCGTGCCGCGCTTCAGATCGAAAATCTGCACCCCCGGCGTCACCAGGGTCGGGTTGCCGAGCTGCTGAACGCTCGGCGCGCCCTCCTCGCGGGTGATGGAGGCGATCAGCCGAAGCTGGGTGATGGGCGACCAGTTCAGCCCGGCTCCGATGGTGGTCAGGGTCCCGAAGTCCGACAGGTCCTCGGCCGCGGCGTTCAGGTTAAGCGACAGGTTGCCGATCGGCTTGATCGGGTTCTTGGTGCGGTTGATCAGCGGAATGTCGACATTGGCGCGCAGCTCGCCGCTGTTGCGCTTCAGGTCGACGCTCTGGGTGATCCCGGCGCGCAGCGAGTCGCTCTCGAACTCCAGGAAACGCACGCCGCCGGTCAGGGTGGTCGAGACCGCGCCCGCCGGAAGCTGGAAGAGCGAGCGGCTGAGCACCAGCTCGCTCTCCGCCGAGGTCGAGACCGACTTGGTGCGGTCGGTATAGCCGGCGTCGGTGCGCACCCGCTCGGTGGTGTTGCGGCTTTCGCTGCGCTCGACATTGCCGTTGTAGGTCCAGAGCCAGCCCTTCAGCGCCCCGGCCGCGCCGGCGGCCAGCCGCGCGTCCACCGTCTCGCTGCGCCGCTCTAAAGCGCGGTTAGTGAAGGGAGAGAGGCCCAGCAGGCCAAGGCTATCGCTGGCGTCGAGCGAGCCGTTGAGCGTGCCCGAAATCCCGTTGCCGAGCGGTCGGCTGAGGACGCCGTTCAGCGAGAGGCTGCGCGAGCCCGACTTCAGGGTGCGGAAGTCGGCATCGGTGCGGCCCTGGATGTCGCGGTCGCTCTCCAGCAGGGGCCAGTCCTTGCTGAGCCCCATGTTGAGCTGCAGCCGGTTGTCGCGCCGGATGGTCAGCTTGCCGAGCTCGGCCTCCGTGCCCTGGCCGCCGCCCGAGGCGGTCGGGATGGTGGCCGACGCCTCGGTGGTGATGGCCCGGAAGCGGGGGCGCAGGACCAGGTTCACCACCTGCTGGTCGGCCGGATAGCCGTACTTCAGCGAGACTTCTTCAGGCAGGACCTCGACCCGGGCGATGGCCTCGGTCGGAAGGTCGCGCACCTCCTGGAAGCCGGTGATGCGGGCGCCGTTGATCAGCAGGGCGGGGCGTCCGCCGCCGCGGCCCTGGGCGCTGGTGGTCTGGGGCTGCAGGGCGTCGAGCAGTTCGCTGACCGACGAGACCCCATAGGCCTGGATGTCGCGCGGCGAGAGCTGCAGCACCGGCGGGATGTCGCCCGCGACCGAGCCGGGCAGCTTGCCGGCGGTGACCACGAACTCGTCGACCTCCTCAGGCTCGGCGGCGGGTGCGGGCGTGACGGTGCGGGCGGCCCGGGCCGCGGTGGCGGCCTGGGTTTCAGTGGCGGCCAGGGTCTGGCCCTGGGTCTGGGCCTGGGCGCCCCCGGTCAGGGCGATGACGGCGCAGCCGGCGAGGAGGGCGGAAAGGTAGCGGGGAGGAAGCAAGTGGGACTCCGAAACTCGACGAGGCGCGAACTCATCCCAGCATTGAGGCGCGCGCATGAACCGGGCCTGACGGCGGGTGTCAGGGATGAAACGGAGCGACGCGCTTTGGAAGCGGGCCTCCTAAAGTAAAAGGCGAGTAATGGTTAATGAAAATTAGTAATGCCCAAGTAATATCAGATTTCAACCGGAACGTGTGCGGCTGATTGAAGTTGATTCTCCAAATGTTGGAGATTTCGCGATGGCTCTCTTGGACCTTAGCAATAACATCGGCCTTTTCACGAATACCAATCTGCCCACAGGGCAGGTGAACCTTGGCCTTGGGGGCAGTCCGCTGCTTACCATCGGCTCGACGACGCCAGGTTCCGGCAGCGCCGGGCTGAATTTACTGGATGGAAGCTTAGGCGTTCTGCCCACCACAAACCTGCCCACGGGCCAGATCGGCCTGGGAATCGGCTCGGGTGGTGCGACAATCGGCGCGACCGGTACGGGCGGCCTTTTGGACGGCACGCTGAACGTCCTGCCCGACACAAGCCTGCCGACCGGCCAGATCGGCGTCGGCGTGGGTTCCGGCGGCGCGACCGTCGGGTCCTCGTCCGCCAGCAGCCCCATCGGCACGAACCTGCTGGGCGGCATGATCAACCTGTTGCCTGACCTCAGCCTGCCGACCGGCCCCATCGTGATCGGGATCGGCGATGCAGGCGTGGGCGTCGGTGCGGGCGCTGGCGGCGGCACGGGCGGGGGTGGCTCAGGCGGTGGTGGGACCGGCGGCGGAACGGGGAGCGGCGGTACCGGCGGTGGTGGGACTGGCGGCGGCGGCACGGGCGGCGGCGGTACCGGCGGGACTGGAGGCACGGGTGGGGCCGGAGGTTCGGGCGGGACTGGAGGCACGGGTGGGACCGGAGGCGGGACCGGGGGCGCGGGTGGGACTGGCGGCGACGGTACGGGCGCTGGCGGCGGCCCGACCACCAATCCCAACACCGGCGGCGGCCTGCCCGATGTCTTCACCGCCTTCGAGAACATGTTCCGCACCCACGGCGAGGCGCCCACGGCTGATATTCAGGCCCAGCTCACCCAGCTGAACGGCTTGGTCCAGGCCGGGACCATCACCCAGGCCCAGGCCATCCTGCAGTTGGCTCATGCGGCGGCTCCGGTCACCGGCCTGGCGGTGGTGTCCTACGCCTTCTTCACCGGCAAGGTCCCGACCGTGGCGGGCCTCGACTATCTGGTGAACTCGGTCGCCAACTTCACCGACCTGAACGACGCCTATTACGCGCCGTTCAACACCGAGAACCGCTACATCAACTTCTCGTCCAACCTCGGGCTGCACGGGGAGGGCGCCAACGCCTTCATCTCGGCTTACGGCAACCTGAGCTTCGATCAGGCGGTCGAGAAGGCCTACACCACCATCATCGGCTTCGACGTCACGACCAACGGCGGCTTCGCCTCGGCGGGGGCGGTGGCCGACATCCAGTCGCGCAAGGGCTTCTTCGAGGCGGTCGCCAACGAGCGGTTCGGCGCCGACAACCACGACCTGGCCACCAAGCTGGCGGCCATCGGCTACATCCTGCAGGAAGCGGTCAGGGCCGGCGTGGGCGTCTATGGCGACGCGACCGAGAACTACCTCTTCGACCTGGCCGACGGCTCGGTGCAGGGCAATGTCGATCTGGTCGGGGTCTATGGCCCCAACTCGGCCTTCAACGTCGATACGGCCCTGGCCTGATCCGGACGACCCACTAGCGGGCGGGCTCTAGCCCCGCCCGACCTTCCTCGACTGAGGCCCGCATCGCCGGCGGCGGCAGCGGGCCTCTTTTCTGCTCATAGGCGTAGCCGAAGGCCAGGAGCCGTGCCTCCGACCAGGCCGGCCCGATGAAGGACAGCCCGACGGGCAGGCCCTCGACCTGTCCCATGGGGACGGTCAGGTGAGGATAGCCCGCCACCGCCGCCATGCCGCTGGCCGAGCGCAGGAACTGGTCGCCGACCACCACATCGATCCGCCACGCCGGAGAGGTGGTCGGGGCGATCAGGGCGTCGAGCCGGTTGTCGGCCAGAAGCTTGTCGATCCCTTCGGCCCCCGCCAGCCGTTTGGCCTCGTCTCGGGCGCTCAGATAGGCGCTGTCGGTCAGGGCCGGCGCCTTGGCCGAGGCCTCGAAGGTCTCCTGGGCGAAGAGCGGCGTCTCCCCCGGCGTCGCGGCGTTGAAGGCGATGAGATCGGCGAGGCTGCGGGTCTTCACCGCCGCCGGGGCGATCTCCAGATAGGCGTCGATCCCGGCCCTGAACTCGGCCTGCAGGATGAGGGTCTCGTCGGGTCCGATACGCGGGTCGGGCCGGAAGCCGGGCAGGGGCACGACGTCGGCGCCCAGGGCCTTCAAGACCTCGACCGCGCGGGCGAAGGCGGCGTCGGTCGCCGCGTGATAGCCGGTGGCGTAGGTCAGGACGCCCAGCCGTTTGCCCTTCAGGGCGTCAGGCTTCAGCACGGCCAGATAGGGGCCGCGCTTTGCGTCGGCTTCGCGGGTGGCCGGGTCGGCCGGGTCGCTGCCGGCCAGGGCGGACAGCAGCGCGGCGGCGTTGGTCACGCTCGAGGCGATGGGTCCCGCCGTGTCCTGGGACGAGGAGATGGGCACGACGCCGGTGCGCGACACCAGCCCGACCGTGGGCTTCAGGCCGACCACCCCGTTCATGGCCGAAGGGCAGGTGATGGAGCCGTCGGTCTCGGCCCCGACCGCCATCTCGACATAGCCGGCCGCGACCGCCGCCGCCGATCCGGCGCTGGAGCCGCAGGCGGTGCGGTCGAGCGCATGCGGGTTCTTCACCAGCCCGCCCATGGCGCTCCAGCCGCTGATCGAGTGAGAGGAGCGGAAGTTCGACCATTCCGACAGATTGGCCTTGCCCAGGATCACTGCGCCCGCCGCGCGCAGCCGCGCCGTCAGGGGCGCGTCCTCGGCGGCGACATTGTCTTTCAGCGCCAACGAGCCGGCGGTGGTGGCCATGCCGCGCGCGGCGATGGAGTCCTTCAGAAGGATGGGCTGGGCGAAAAGCTCGCCGCGGATCTTGGCGCCGTCGACGCCTCGGGCCTCGTCCAGGGCCGCGGGATTCAGGGCGATGACGGCGTGCAGGCCGCCGGGTCCGCCGTCGAGCTTCTGGATGCGGGCGATGGCGGCGGCCGTGCGGGTCTGGGCTGTCTCCGCCGCGAGTGCGGAGCCGGCGGCGAGGACCGGAAGAATGAGCGCGGCGGCCGCCGCCTGGAATCGCAAGTCCGTCAGGCGCGCGGCACGCGGGTCGACGCCGGATCGTTCTTGGTCTTTTCCTTCTTGGGCTTGCGGACTTCCTTCTTGGGCTTGTCGCTGCCTTTGGCCATTGCCGCCTCCGTGGGTTGGGAAGGCGACTATGCTTCGAGCCCCTCGGCCCAGTCCAGACAGTCCTTGGCGATGTCTTCCCAGCCCGGCTCGGCGATGAGCAGATGCGAGAGGCGTGGATACATCTTCAGCACCGTGGACGCGGGCGCCTTGCGCTGGATGGCGTAGGCCGAGCGCGACAGATAGGGCGTGACCAGCCGGTCGCCCTGCGAGCCGGTGATCAGCAGGGGCTGGGTCCGCCGCTTGGGGTGCATCAGGGTGCCGATCCAGAAGGCGGCGTCGTAGAAGATGCGGCCGGGCGTCGGGATGACGAAGGCCTCCCAGGTTTCCTTCTGTACCTGCGGCGGGGCGCTGTTGGCGTAGCGGGCGGCGTAGAGCTTGGGGTCGAGGTTGAAGGTCCGGCTCCAGCCTTTCCAGCGCAGGATCGGTTTCAGGGCGAACGAGAGCGTCGTCGGCCCGATGATGAATCCGCCGATAGGCACGGGGTTCAGCACGATCCCTGCCCGGCCCAGGCCCCGGTCGAGCAGGATCTGGGTCAAGAGCCCGCCGAACGAATGGCCGATCAGCAGCGGCGGCTCATCGAGCGTGCGGATATAGGCCTCATAGTGATCGGCGATGGCCTTGACGCTGAGGGCGCCCAGCCCCTCGGGCGGGTTGGCGCGGATCTCGGCGGCGGTGGCGTCGCCCAAGAGGGGCCAGGTCGGGACCAGGACCTCCCAGCCCGCCGCCTCGAACGGTTGGCGAAAGGTGTCCCACGAGGCCCGCGTCACCCAGGCCCCGTGGACAAAGACGGCCTGTTTCTTGGCCATGGCGGCCGCCTAGACGCTTTCGGCCCAGTCCAGGCAGTCCTTGGCCACCGTCTCCCAGCCCGGCTCGAAGATCAGCGAGTGGGAGAGGCCCGGATAATGTTTGAAGTCGGTCCGCGAAGGCGCGTGCTTCTGGGCGTTGTAGATGACCCTCGAGAGATAGGGCGTCACCGTCCGGTCGTGCTCGGCGGCGGTGATCAGCAGCGGCTGCTGGCGTCGGCTCGGATGGGCGACCGTGCCGATAGAGGCCGCCGCCTGGTGGAAGATCATCCCCGAGGTCGGGACCACAAAGGCGTCGTAGGCCGCTTCCTGGGCCTCGGCCGGCAGGGTGTTGGCGAAGTTCAGGGCGAAGCCCGCGCGGCTGATCAGGAAGGGCCGGGCCCAGCCGCGCCAGCGCAGGATGGGCGGCAGGGCGGCCAACAGCGATTGCGGGCCGGGCAGGGCGAAGGCGATGGGGCCTGGGTCGATGGCGATGCCGGCGCGCCCGACGCCGCGGTCGAGCAGGAGTTGGGTGTAGAGGCCGCCGAAGCTGTGGCCGATGATGACCGGCGGTTCGGGCAGGGCGCGGATCAGGGCCTCATAGTGGTCGACGATCTGGCCGACCGAGAGCGGACCCAAGGCCTCGGGCGGGTTGGCGCGCAAGGCGGCGGCGTCGCCGTCGAGATAAGGCCAGGGCTTGGAGTCGGTCTTGTAACCGGCGGCTTCGAAGGTCTTTCGGAAATTGTCCCAACACGCCGGCGTCATCCAGGCGCCAGGAATGAAGAAGGCATATTTGCTCTTACCAGACGCCATTGGATTCCCCGATTTCCGGCTGTGTGTAAGGACTAGGAACTACTCCCGCAGACCGGCCAGGACGGCCGCTGAACTTGTTAAGTGATCATCGTTCGCTTGGGCGCGGCAACTATGCAAGCCGTTTGTGACGCTTGCGGCCAAGCTTGGGTTCAATGCACCAAATAAAGGCCGCCGCCCTCGGCCGCGCGCGGCGCCTGGTCGGCCTGTAGCCGGATGGGCAGGGGCTGGCCGCTGCCGGCGATCAGCTCGGCCACCGCCCGCGCCGACTTCCAGCCGGCGACCTGGGCGCGCTCCTCCAGGAGGAAGTCTAGCCTCAGCCGCAAGAGGCCCGTGTCGTCGCGCGCCAGCGAGGCTTGGGCGGCCGCGATCAACCCTAGGATGGCCAGTTCGTCGCAGCTCAGCGAGCAGCAGCCGGGCGCGTGCAGCCTCAGGGGCCGGCGCGCCATGTTTCCGATCAACCGCACCAGCACGAAATAGGTGGCGAAGGCTTCCGCGCCCCTCGGCCCGCAGACATCGAGGAAGGCGCGGCAGAGCAGGGGGCATTCGCCATGGCCCACCGCCACGGTTCGCAGCGCCCAGACCAGGAGGTGCTCGGTCCGGGACAGGTCCTCCAGACAGTCCGGCGGGGCGTCCGGCCGTTCAGACAACTCTTCCCGCATCGCGCGTCTCCGGCTACAAGGTCGATATGATAATAGTTCGCAATTGCAATTCAGATGCAAGCCCTCTCTCGGGTGAAGGCGAGCTGACTCTGGATCAGATGCTGGCCGATCCCATCGTGCGGCTGGTCATGGCGCGGGACGGTGTGACGGAGGCGCAGGTGCGCGCGGTCATGCAAAGGGCGGCCGCATCACTGCGACCGCCCTTCAGGGAAGCGGCTGAATAGCCGGCTTCGCCCCGCCTAAAGAGCTGATGCAACCGTCGCCGGCGCCGGCCGAATAGGCTCATCGCCGTCGCAGAAGTCGCGGCCGAAGGCCGACTCCCGGCCGCGTCTGGAAGCGCAGAGGCCGGTCTTCTCGGTACCCTGGTGCAGCCAGACCCAGGGGGTGTCGAGGCAGTCGAGCCACCAGTGGATATAGGCGCGCCGGTCGTCCTGCAGGGTCTGCAGCCGGCCGCCCACCGACTGGAAGCGGGTCATGGAGTCGATCCCTAAGTCCTTGCTGTTCACATAGCCGCAGACGGCGCCCGTCTTGATGGTCCAGACCGCGCCGAACTCGGGCGGGGTTCCGTCGGCGCGCTGACGCACCGCAACCTCGTCCACCAGCCGTTTCCAGTCGGCCATGGCGCGCGGGCGGGCGGCCTGCAGCTGGGCCTGCGTCGGGCGCGGGGAGGGCATGAGCAGGACCTGGTCCCAGACCATGCCGATCAGCAGCAGGCCCAGCCAGCACAGCAGCATGGGCGTCGCCAGCCGGTCGTTCTGCAGGGCTTGCGACAGGAAGTTCCGGCGCCGGCGTCCAGCCATGGTCATGCTCCGCTCGTTTCGATTTACGAGCGTAAGACATAAAACTTACGACTGTAAAGCGGAGTCTAGCTTGTGCTGCTCCCCAACCGGTCCCGCGCCTTGCGGACCCGCGCGCCAAGGGCGTCGGGCCGGTTCAGCATCTTGCGGTACTCGTCGCGCTTCTCGTGCACCGAGGCGATGATCAGCCCCATGGGCACGCCGATATCGACCAGCAGGGCCTCGGAGAGTTGCAGGCTGGCCTCGATGGTTTCGGGCACGGCGTTGGTGGCGCCCAGCGAATAGAGCTTGCCGGCGTGGCGGGCGTCGCGGGCGCGGGCGACGATCACCATCTCGGGCCGAAGCTCGCGGGCCGAGGAGACCACGGCCTCAGTGGTCTCCGGCTCGTCCATGGTCACCACCAGGGCGGGGGCGGTCATCAGCCCGCAACGGCGCAGAAGTTCAGGCCGCGAGGCGTCGCCGAAATAGAGCTCCCGACCCGGCTTGCGCTCGCCCTCCATCACCCGGGGCGCGCGCTCGACCGCGACCCAGGGAATGTCGTGGGCGTCTAGCATCTCGGCCACCAGCTTGCCGACCCGGCCGAAGCCGACGATCAGCACGCGCGGCTTGGCCTCGGGGCCGGGGCCATCCTCGGGCGGCCCGGTCAGGGCGGCGGTGTCGCCCTTGTGGGTCGCCTTCCGGCCGATCTTGGCGCCCAGGGCCGTCAGGCTGGGGATGACGAACATCGACAGGGTGGCGGCGACCAGCACCGCCTCGCCCGCGTCCTTGCCAACCACGCCCGTGCCCATGGCTTCGTTCAGCAAGACGAAGGCGAACTCGCCGCCCGCCGCCAAGGCCAGGGCGGCCTCTAGCGAAACGGCCTTGGAAAGCCGGAAGGTGCGGCCCGCCCCAAAGACGATGAGGCCCTTCAGCCCGATCAACCCGATCACCATCGACAGGATGACCACGGGCTTCTGCAGCAGGAGAGAGATATCGAGGTTGATGCCGACCGAGACGAAGAAGAGCCCGAGCAGCAGGCCCTTGAACGGCTCGACCGTGGTTTCGACCTGGTGACGGTATTCGGTCTCGGCCAAAAGGAAGCCCGCCACGAAGGCGCCCAGCGCCATCGACAGGCCGGTGAGGGCGGCGACCAGACCCGCGCCGATGACGACCAGAAGCGTGGCGGCGACGAACAGCTCCTCGCTCTTGGCCCGCGCCACCGACTTCATCATCGGGCGCAGCAGGAAGCGGCCGAAGAAGAAGATGAAGAGCAGCCCGCCGACCGCCGGGACCAGGGCCAGAAGGTCGGAGGGTTTGAAGGCGGTCTGGCCGCCGCCTTGGCCCAGGACCCCCAGCACGATCAGGATGGGGGCCACCGCCAGGTCCTGGAACAGCAGGACCGAGAAGGTCGCCCGGCCCGCCGAGGTGTGCAGCCGTTTGCGCTCGGCCATGGAGGGCACGGCCACGGCGGTGGAGGAGAGGGCCAGGGCGGCGCCGATGGTCAGGGCGCTGACCAAAGGCTTGCCCGTGGCCATGGCGATGCCGGCGGCGACCGCGCCGCAGAGCAGGACCTGCAGGGCGCCGAAGCCGAACACCAGCCGCCGCATCAGCCGCAGACGCTCCCAGGAGAGCTCCAGCCCGATGGTGAAAAGCAGGAAGACCACACCGAACTCGGCGAGCTGTCTCACCTCGTCGGGGTTGGACATGGTGAAGGCGGCGAGCCAGGGCGCCTCGTTGGACAGGGCGCCCAGGCCGAAGGGCCCCAGCGCCACCCCGGCGGTCAGGAAGCCCAGGATGGGGCTGATCTTGAAGCGCTGGAACAGCGGCGCGACGATGCCCGCCGTCGCCAGGAACAGCACCAGATCCTTATAGTCAGCCGGCGCTACGCCGTGGCTTGCCGCCATCCCTTGGGGGTCTCCTCTTGCTCGCCCCGAAAGCCTGGAGCGACGAAGGGACTATTCAAGCTTAGCGTGCGACCGGCTGCGGTGTCCGCTTCGATCTGGCCGCCGCCGCGAAAATTGATGGGTGAGCCGGTCTTTTGACATATCGGCCGGCGCCCCTGACCGCGCGCAGGTCGCCGTCGGCCCAGACCAGACGGCCCTGGCTGACGGTGTGGCTGGCCACGCCCTTCATCTCCATGCCCTCGAATATGTTGAAGTCGATGTTCTGGTGGTGGGTCTTGGCCGAGATGGTCTTGGTCTTCTCCGGGTCCCAGACCACCAGGTCGGCGTCGGCGCCGGCCAGGACCGAGCCCTTGCGCGGATAGATGTTGAAGATCTTGGCCGTGTTGGCCGAGGTCACGGCCACGAACTCTTCGGGCGTCATCCGGCCGGTCCCGACCCCGTGAGTCCAAAGGGCGGTCATCCGGTCTTCGATCCCCGCCGTGCCGTTGGGGATGCGGGTGAAGTCGTTGCGGCCCATGGCCTTCTGCTCGGCGCAGAAGCAGCAATGGTCGGTGGCGGTCGTCTGCAGCGTGCCCGACTGGAGCGCGTTCCAGAGGGCGTTCTGGTGGTGCTTCTCGCGGAAGGGCGGGGACATGACGTGGGCGGCGGCGAAGTTCCAGTCCGGGTCGCGATAGACGCTCTCGTCGATCAGCAGGTGGCCGGCCAGCACCTCGCCATAGACGCGTTGGCCCTTGGCGCGGGCGCGGGCGATCACCTCGACCGCGTCCTGGGTCGAGACGTGCACCATATAGATCGGCACGCCGATGACTTCGGCGAAGCGGATGGCGCGGTGGGCGGCCTCGCCCTCGACGGCGGCGGGGCGGGAGAGGGGGTGGGCCTCGGGGCCGAGCATGCCCTTGGACACCAGCTCCTTCTGCAGCTGATAGACCAGCTCGCCGTTCTCGGCGTGGACGGTGACCATGGCCCCCAGCTCCAGCGCCCGGCGGAAGGACGAGTACATGATCTCGTCGGTCGCCATGATGGCGCCCTTGTAGGCCATGAAATGCTTGAAGGAATTGACCCCTTCCTCACGCACTAAGGTGGCCATGTCGGCGTGGACGCTCTGGTCCCACCAGGTGACGGCGACGTGGAAGCCATAGTCGCCCGCCGACTTTTCGGCCCAGCCGCGCCAGGCGCGATAGGCGTCCATCAGGGGTTGGTCGGGCGAGGGGATGACGAAGTCGATGATCGAGGTGGTGCCGCCCGCAAAGCCCGCCGCCGTACCGGAGAAGAAGTCCTCGGACGCCACCGTGCCCATGAAGGGCAGCTCCATATGGGTGTGGGGGTCGATGCCGCCGGGCATGACGTACTGGCCGCCCGCGTCCACCACCACGGCGCCGGAGGGCGCCTCCAGCCCTTCGCCCACGGCCTTGATCAGCCCGTCCTCGCAATAGACGTCGGCGCGGGTTTGCGCCTCTGCGGTGACGACGGTTCCGCCGCGGATGAGGAGGGACATGGGGCTTAGGCCTCCTTGGGGGCCATTGCGGCGAGGAGCAGATAGGCGCCGCCCGCCAGGAAGAAGCCGACGAACCAGGCGCCGGTGAAGAGAGTGTCGAAGATGGCCGGCACATTGGACGCCAGCCCCACCGTATGCAGGAAACCGGGCAGGTTGGGAGCGACGCCGATAATGACCGCGATCACGCCTGCGAGATTGAAGCCGCCCTTGCCGTAGTAGCGCCCGCCCATCTGGAACAGGCTGGGCACGTCCAGCTCGGTCTTCCGGCGGATGAAGTAGTCGGCGATCAAGACGCCCGCGATGGGACCGAGCAGGGCCGAATAGCCGACCAGCCAGGTGGAGATATAGGTCGCCGCCGTCTGCATCAGCTTCCAGGGCATGATGGCCACCCCGATCAGGGCGGTGATGTAGCCGCCGGTTTTGAAGCTGATCTTCGAGGGGGCGAGGTTGGAGATGTCATAGGCCGGCGACACCAGATTGGCCGCCAGGTTGACGTTCAGCGTCGCCACCATCACCGCCAGAAGCGCCACAACCGAACCGACCCCGCCCAGCTTGGCGGCCAGGTCGACGGGGTTCCAGATGGGCTCGCCATAGATGACGACCGTGGCCGAGGTCACCGCCACACCGATGAAGGCGAACAGGGCCATCGGCACCGGCAGGCCGATGCTCTGGCCGACCACCTGGTCCTTCTGGGTGCGGGCGAAGCGGGTGAAGTCGCAGATGTTCAGGGCCATGGTCGCCCAGAAGCCCACCATGGCGGTCAGGCCGGTCGCCAGGGTCGGCAGGAGCTGACCCTGTTTGGGGCCGCCGGCGCCGAAGTCGGAAGGCTTGGCCATCATCGGCCCGAAGCCGTCGGCCTTCAGATAAGCCCAGCCGAGCAGCAGAAGCCCCATGACGATCAGGAAGGGGGCCGACCACTTCTCCAGCCCTTTGATGGCGTGGATGCCCTTGGAGATGAAGACCAAGTGCACCGCCCAGAAGACCATGAAACAGGCGAACTGGCCAAGGTCGATGCCCAGGAAGGGGATGACCGAGCCCTTCAGCGCGTCGTGGCTCAGGATGTTCAGCGCCACATAGACGGCCGAGCCGCCGATCCAGGTGTTGATGCCGAACCAGCCGCAGGCCACCAGCGCCCGGGCAAGAGCTGGGATCTGAGCTCCGCGCGGGCCGAAACTGGAGCGCAACAGGACCGGAAAGGGCAGGCCATGCTTGGCGCCGGCGTGACCGGTCAAAAGCATGGGGACCAGGACGATCAGATTGCCGAGCAGCACGACGCCCACCGCCTGCATGGCCGACAGGCCTGAGGAGATCAGCCCGCCCGCGAGCGTGTAGGTCGGGATACAGACCACCATCCCGACCCAGAGGGCGGCGAAGGCCTTCCAGTCCCAGGTGCGGTCGGCCGCGGCGACGGGCGCCAGGTCCTCGTTCCACAGCGCCGGATCGGCGGTTTCCAGTTTCATCCTCGCCCCCTCGGATGGTCGGTTCTATTCGTGGTCGGTCAGGATCCCATAGAGCTCGGGCCGGCGGTCGCGGAAGAACTGCCAGCGATTGCGGATCTCCTTGACCAGGCTCATGTCCATGTCGTGGACGATCAGCTCGTCCTTGTCGCGCGAGGCGACCTTTTCCAGCTCGCCCTTGGGGCTGACGAAATAGCTCTGGCCGTAGAACTCGCCGATGTTCCAGGGGGCCTCGGTCCCGACCCGGTTGATGGCGCCGATCCAGCAGCCGTTGGCCACGGCCGAGGCCGGCTGCTCCAGCTTCCAGAGATATTCGGACAGGCCCGCCACGGTGGCGGACGGATTGACGATATATTCGGCCCCGTTCAGGGCCAGGGCGCGCCAGCCCTCGGGGAAGTGGCGGTCGTAGCAGATATAGACGCCCAGCTTGCAGTAGCGGGTGTTGAACACCGGCCAGGCCGAGGCGCCGGGCTTGAAGAAGAACTTCTCCCAGAAGCCGGCCACCTGCGGGATGTGGGTCTTGCGGTATTTGCCCAGATAGGTCCCGTCGGCGTCGATCACCGCGGCGGTGTTGTAATAGACGCCCGAGACGTTGGTGCTCTCATAGATGGGGACGACGATCACCATCTGGTACTTGGCCGCCAGCTCCTGCATCAGCTTGGTGGTCGGGCCGTCCGGGATGGGCTCGGCCGCGTCGTACCACTTCACGTCCTGGCTCGGACAGAAGTAGGGTTGGGTGAAGACCTCCTGGAAACAGAGGACCTGCACCCCCTGTTTGCCCGCCTCGTGGATGAGCGGCAGATGGGCCTCGATCATGGCCTTGGTGATGGCTTGCGGGCTATCCTCGGTCGAGGCCTTGAGGGCCATCTGGATCAGTCCGCCGCGAAGCATGGTCATGGTTTCAGGTCCTAGTCAGTCTGGTCGAGCACGCCGCCCAGGGTGTCGATGAGCCAGTCGATCTCGCTCTTCTGGACGATCAGGGGCGGGCAGAGGGCGACGATGTCGCCGGTGGTGCGCAGGAGCAGGCCCTTGGCGTAGGCCGTGCGGAAGACGTTCATCACCCGCCTGGTCGGCGAGCCGGCTATGGGCTCCAGATCGACCGCGCCGATGAGGCCCAGATTGCGGATGTCGCGGACGTGGCGGCGGCCCTTCAGCGAGTGGATCGCCTCCTGCCAATAGGGGGCAAGTTCGGCCGCCCGCTCGAACAGGCCTTCGGTCTTGTAGATGTCGAGCGAAGCCAGGGCGGCGGCGCAGGCCACCGGATTGGCGGTGAACGTATAGCCGTGGAAAAGCTCGATGACGTGCTCGGGACCCGTCATGAAGGCGTCGTGCACCTTGTCTGAGGCGAAGACCGCGCCCATCGGCACGATGCCGTTGGTGATGGCCTTGGCCGTGGTCATGATGTCGGGCTGGACCCCGAAATACTGGGCCGCGAAGGGGGCGCCCAGGCGGCCGTAGCCGGTGATGACCTCGTCGAAAATGAGCAGGATGCCGTGCTTGTCGCAGATCTCGCGCAGGCGCTGCAGATAGCCCTTTGGCGGCAGCAGCACCCCGGCCGATCCGGCCAGGGGTTCGACGATGACGGCGGCGATGGTCGAGGGGTCGTGCAGGGTGCAGAGCCGCTCCAGGTCCTCGGCCAGATAGGCCCCGTGCTCGGGCTGGCCCTTGGTGAAGAGGTTTTCCGGCAGGCCGTCGGTGTGGCGCAGGTGATCGACGCCCGGCAGCATGGCGGCCGCATAGGCCTTGCGGTTGGCGGTCATGCCGCCGACGGACATGCCGCCGAAATTGACCCCGTTATAGCCGCGCTCGCGCCCGATCAGCCGGGTGCGCGCCCCGTCGCCCCGGGCGCGGTGATAGGCCAGTGCGATCTTCAGGGCGGTCTCGACCGACTCCGAGCCCGAATTGGTGAAGAAGACGTGGTTCAGATCGCCCGGCGCCAGGGCGGCCAGCCGCGTCGCCAGCTCGAAGGCCTTGGGGTGGGCCATCTGGAAGGCGGGGGCGTAGTCCAGCTCGATGGCCGCCTTGCCGATCGCCTCGGCGATCTCGGGGCGTCCGTGACCGGCGGCGCAGCACCAGAGGCCCGAAGTGCCGTCCATGACCTGGCGGCCGTCCTCGGTGGTGTAGTGCATCCCCTTGGCCGCCACGAACAGGCGCGGATTGGCCTTGAACTCGCGGTTCGGGGTGAAGGGTAGCCAGAAGGCGTCGAGATCGTTTCGGAGCACGTTAGGCGACTCTCATCGGGTTCTTCGGGTGGTTAGGCCATGTCACCGGCGGCAGGCCGTTGTCCACCGGCCGCATCTCAATACAGCCATCGACCGGGCAGACGTGCTGGCACAGGTTGCAGCCCACGCACTCCTCATCGATCACCGTGAAGCGGCGGCCGGCGTTGGTGCGGTCGAAGCGGATCGCCTGGTGCGAGGTGTCTTCGCAGGCGATGTGGCAACGTCCGCATTCGATGCATTTATCCTGATGAATGAAGGCCTTGAGGTCGTAATTTAGATTGAGGTCGTTCCAGTCGACCGTGTTGGGGATCGCCTTGCCGCGGAAGTCGTCGATGGTCCGGTAGCCGGCCTCGTCCATGAACTCGCTCAGGCCCGCGATCATGTCGTCGACGATGCGGAAGCCGTAGAGCATGGCGGCGGTGCAGACCTGCACGCCTTCGGCCCCGAGCGCGATGAACTCGGCCGCGTCGCGCCAGGTGGTGATCCCGCCGATGGCCGAGATCGACAGGTCGCGGGTCACCTCGTCCCGCGCGATGGACGAGACCATGTTGAGCGCGATGGGCTTCACCGCCTGGCCGCAATAACCGCCGTGGGTGCCCTTGCCGTCCACCGTCGGGGTGGGGGCCATGATCGACAGGTCCACCGAGGTGATGGACGAGACGGTGTTGATCAGGCTGACCGCATGGGCGCCGCCGCGCAGGGCCGCCTCGGCCGGGACCACGATGTCGGTGATGTTGGGGGTCAGTTTGGTGAAGACCGGGATCGAGACCGCCTCGCGCACCCAGCGGGTGGTCTTCTCCACCAACTCGGGCGCCTGCCCGATGGCCGAGCCCATGCCGCGCTCGCACATGCCGTGCGGGCAGCCGAGGTTAAGCTCGATCCCCTGGACGCCGGCGTTGGCGACGGCGATGGCCAGCCGCTTCCAGGCCTGCTCGTCGATAGGGGCCATGATCGAGCCGATGATGACGCGGTCGGGCCACTCCTTGCGGACCCGCTCGATCTCGCGAAGATTCTCCTCAAGCGGCCGGTCGGAGATCAGCTCGATATTGTTGATGCCGACGACCCCGCCCTCGGCGCGCTTGTGCACGCCATAGCGGCTGGAGGCGTTCTGGACGGCATCGCCTTCGCCCATGGTCTTCCACACCACCCCGCCCCAGCCCG
>JADMIO012770997.1_pt1 | contig 35828 bp, 16 predicted proteins | sample 8958161 | NCBI WGS metagenome assembly JADMIO01 (sample SAMN16585339, study PRJNA669376) | soil metagenome | isolation source: Crop rotation soil | place: USA: Cullars Rotation, Alabama | collected 2011
CGCGACAACTTGTCCACGTGGAATTCTAAGCTTAGGATCCCAATGTGCTGGAAAGGTCGCGATGGGCGCGGTCGCTTTCGTTTTGCTAATCGCGTGTGCCAACGTCGCGAACCTGATGCTGGCGCGTGCGAGTGGCCGCCACCGGGAGATCGCCTTGCGCGCTGCTTTGGGCGCGACGCGCTGGCGCATCGTCAGGCAACTGCTGACCGAAAGCGTAATCGTTGCGCTACTCGGGGGCCTGCTGGGAATTCTCGTCGCCGTGTGGGGCCTCGATGCTTTGCGAGCCGCAAATCCCGGCGACGCGGCAAGGTTTGCTCCTGGCTGGAGCCAACTCGGAATCAACGTTCCCGTCCTCGCATTTACGATCGGACTCTCCGTTTTCAGCGGCCTCGTGTTTGGACTCGCGCCGGCTCTGCAAGTTTCCAAACCCAATCTCAACGAGTCGTTGAAGGAAGGCAGCCGCCAGAGTTCCGGCCGCTCGCATAGTCTGCGCAGTTCGCTGGTCGTGTTTGAAATTGCTTTGTCGCTGGTCCTGCTCGTCTGCGCCGGCCTCTTCTTTCGTAGTTTTCTCACGCTGTTCAAAACCGATCCCGGTTTCGATCCCGACCACGTATTGACGATGAATCTGATCCTGCCGCGCGCGAAGTACAAGGATGAACCACTGAGCGCGGCGTTTTATAAAGAGCTGGTCCAACGTGTGAAGACAACACCGGGAGTCGAAGCAGCGGCCGCAGTCAACTTTCTGCCGCTCGGCGGTTCAAACGCGTCGGAGGATTATCTGGTTGAAGGCGAGCCGCAGCCCGCGCCCGGTCGCGAGAATGAGGGCCGCTATCGCGTGTGCACTCCCGACTACTTCAGCACGATGCGCATTCCAATCGTCAAAGGCCGCGCCTTCACCGAACAGGACAAAGCGGGTGCAACGCCGGTTGTAATCGTGAATGAAACCCTGGCGCGAAAGCACTGGCCCAACCAGGACCCGATCGGCAAACGCATTCGGTTCGACTATCCAATCGATAAAGCGCCGTGGATGGAAATTGTCGGCGTCAGCAAAGATGTTCGCCACGAACTGACGCTCGAAGTCACGCCCGAGCTGTACCTGCCGCACGCGCAGGATTCGTGGAACTCGATGGTGCTCGTGGCCCGCACCACTGTCGATCCGGCGTCGCTCGCGGGCGCAATTCGCCAGGACGTTTGGGCCATCGACAAAGATCAGCCGGTGTTTGACGTGCGCACGATGGAGGAAGTGCGTTCGCTCTCGGTGGGACTGCAAACGTTTTCGTCGCTGATGATCGGCATCTTCGCCGGTGTGGCGTTGTTGCTGGCGTCGATCGGTATTTACGGCGTGATGGCTTTTGTCGTCACGCAACGCACGCAGGAGATCGGCATCCGCATGGCGCTCGGCGCGCGCGGCGTGGACGTTTTGCGGCTCGTTCTCGCGAACGGGATGAAGCTCGCCGTCATCGGCTTGTTGATCGGTTTGGCGGTGTCGTGGGCGGTGACGCGATTCTTCGCGAAATTGTTAGTGGGAGTGAAGCCGACCGACCTGCTTACTTTTAGTGTCGTGTCCGCGTGTTTGTTGGTGGCGGCGTTTCTCGCTTGTTACTTGCCGGCGCGCCGCGCGACGAAGGTCGATCCATTGGAAGCGCTCAGGTACGAGTGAAAGGCAAGCCACAGATTACGCACAAAGTAATCTGTGGAAGGTGGACGGTTTTATGGAAACGTTATTCAAAGACATTCGCTATGGTTTGAGAGGATTGGTGAAGCGCAAAGGCTTCGCGGCGATCGCGGTCATCACGCTCGCGCTCGGCATCGGCGCCAACACGGCGATCTTCACGCTCGTGAACGCCGTGATGCTGAAGTCACTGCCGGTGAGCCACCCGGAACAGCTCGTGTTGTTCAGCGACACGACCGGCGAAGGCACTTCAGTTCACGACGTACCGATGACGGGTGAATGGAAGCGCTTCTCCTACGCTTCTTATCTTTACTTCCGCGATCACAATCAGTCGTTTCAGGATCTCACTGCGTTCCGCAGCGGCGAGAGTCGCTTGAGTGTGCGCCGCGGCGCGGTCGAAGGCGCGGTCGCGACGCGCGCTTCCGGGCATCTCGTCGCCGGCAACTATTTTTCTTTGCTCGGCGTGAGTCCGCTGCGTGGCCGTCTGCTCACGCCTGAAGACGACAAACCAAACGCGCCGCCGGCCGCGGTGCTGAGTTATCGCTACTGGGACCAGGAGCTGAATCGCGATCCGTCGATCGTGGGCCAGTCATTCGTTATCAATGGCACAAACTTCACCGTCGTTGGCATCACGCCGCAGGAGTTCTTCGGCGTGCGCGTGCGCAAACCGCCCGACTTCTGGTTACCACTCGCGTTTCATCCGCAAGTAGAGCTGCGCAAATCATTTCTCGACAACAACCAGGTTTCATTTCTGATGCTGCTCGGCCGTCTCAAGCCGGGCGTGTCGTTGGACCAGGCGCAAGCGGGCATCAATCTTCAGTTGCGGCAGTACCTGACCGAGTTAGCCGGCAGCCAACTCACTGAAGAACGACAACGCGGCATTCAAAACACGTACATCAAGCTCGCCGAAGGCAACGGCGGTATTTCGGGTTTGCGCGTGCTTTATTCGAAACCGTTGCACATGCTGATGGCGATCGTCGGCATGGTCCTGTTGATTGCCTGTGCGAACGTCGGCAGCTTGTTGCTTGCGCGCGCGACCGCACGCAAAGCCGAGATTTCGTTGCGCATGGCACTGGGCGCGAGCCGCTGGCGTATCATCCGCCAACTACTCACCGAGAGCATGTTACTCGCGGCGGTGGGCGGCGTCTGCGGCGTGCTGTTGGCCCAGTGGGGCGTAACGATCCTCGTCAATCTCGTCGCGAAAGAAACACCACTCGACACGCATCCTGATTCGGGCGTGCTTGCCTTCACCGTTGTCGTTTCGATTGTCGCCGGACTGTTGTTCGGACTCGTGCCGGCGATACGCGCCAGCAAGACGGATCTCGCCACCGCGATGAAAGAAAAGGCGCGCACGCGTAGCCGTCTCGGCCGCTTGAGCCTGTCGTCGGCGATGGTCGTGTTGCAGGTCGGACTCTCGATGGTCCTGTTGACCGGCGCCGGTCTGTTCGCACGCAGCCTGCTGAACCTGCAACGCGAAAACGTCGGGTTCGATCGGTCCAACATACTGCTGCTCGGTATCGATCCGCGGCTTGCGAATTACAAACCGGCGGAGCTACCGGCGCTTTATCAGCAGATACTCGATCGTCTCGGCAGTCTGCCAAACGTGCGCTCGGTTTCAATGGCGACTTATTCGCCGATGAGCGGCACTCATCGCGGCAGCAGTATCACGATACCGGGTTACACGCCGCAGCCCGATGAAGGCGTCGTTGTCGAAGACGTGCTCGCTGGTCCAAAGTACGCGGAGACGCTCGGCATACCACTCTTGCGCGGACGAGATCTCGAAATCCGCGACACGGCATCGGCCCCGCGCGTCGCGCTCGTTAACGAAACCTTCGCCAACAAGTACTACAAAGATCAGAATCCCGTCGGCCGCAACTTCACCTTCGACGACGAGACTGACAACGGCAAGATGCTCGAGATCGTCGGCGTTGTCGGCGACGTCAAAACCGAAGACGCGCGTGAGAAACAGGAGCCGGCCGTTTATCGCCCCATCCTCCAGATTGCGGATGAAGCCGCTTACACGGTCAACATCCAGCTCCGTACGAACGGCGATCCGAACTCTTTCGCGCAAGCCGCGCGGCAAACGATCAACGCTGTCGACGACAAGATTCCGATCTTCGGCGTGACCACACTCGACGATCAGGTGCACGGAACTCTGCAACAAGATCGCCTGATCGCGCAGCTCGTGAGTTTCTTCGGCGCGCTCGCGTTGATGCTTGCGTGCATCGGTCTGTACGGCGTGATGGCCCACGGCGTGGCGCGGCGCACGAACGAGATCGGCATTCGCATGGCGCTCGGCGCCCGCGGCGGCAACATCGCGTGGATGATTTTGCGCGAGACGATGACGCTCGTCGTGCTTGGTCTCGTGATCGGTGTGCCCACCGCGCTCTTCGCCGCGCGTTTTATCTCCGCGCAGTTGTTTGGATTACAACCTGCCGACCCGACCGCGCTCATCGGCGCGGGCCTTGTGTTGACGCTCGTTGCGTTGCTCGCGGGTTACGTGCCCGCGCGCCGCGCCTCGCGCGTGAATCCGTTGAATGCGCTCAGATACGAGTAAGCAATCCACAGATTACACAGATTTTCTGCGTAATCTGTGGATGGTTTTAGCGAGGTTAACAAATGGACGCTCTAATCAAAGATCTTCAGTTTGCGATCCGCAGCCTCCTCAAACGGCCGGGCTTCACCGCCATCACGTTGATCGCGCTCGCGCTCGGCATCGGCGCGAACACCGCGATCTTCAGCCTCGTAAACGCCGTCATCCTGCGGCCGCTGCCGTATCCCGATTCCGATCGGCTCGTGTGGATGTACGGCAACATTCGCAACGGCGGCAATCGCGCGAGCGTGTCGCCGCTCGACTTCCTCGACTATCGCAATCAGAACAAAACGTTCGAGCAGTTTGCGGCTTCATTCACCGTGCCGCGGCCCGTGACGCTCACCGGCTCAGGCGAGCCCGAACGTCTGCAAGCGTCAGGCGTCACCGGCAATTTCTTCCAGGCGTTCGGCGTCGCGCCCGCACTCGGCCGCGGCTTCACCCTCGACAACGAGAAGCCGGGCCAGGACCAGGTCGCGGTGCTGAGTTATGGCCTGTGGCAGAGACGTTTCGGCGGCGATCCAGCGATCGTCAATAAGACCGTGGTGCTCGACGGCAAAAGCTGCGAAGTGGTCGGGGTGATGGGCCAGGACGTGGTGTTTCCGCAAACTGTCGATTTGTGGATGCCGCTCAACTTCGACGCCGGTCCGTTTATGAAACAACGCAAGGCGCATTTTCTGCGGCCCATCGGTCGTTTGAAAGCCGGCGTCAGTGTGGCCCAGGCGCAAGCCGACACGGATCTCATCGCGGCCCAACTCGAGCACCAGTTTCCCGAATCGAACACCGGCTGGAACCTGCGTCTCATTCCGTTGCGCGAACAACTCGTCGGCAGCACTCGCACTACGCTCTTTGTTCTTTTCGGCGCGGTTGGCTTCGTGTTGCTGATCGCGTGCGCAAACGTGGCGAACCTCTTGTTGGTCCGGGCGGCCGCGAGACAGCGCGAGATCGCGCTGCGCACCGCTCTCGGCGCGAGTCGCTGGCGCATCATCCGGCAGATGATCACCGAGAGTTTGTTGCTCGCGATCTGTGGCGGCGCGCTGGGTGCGGTGCTCGCGGCGTGGGGCGTGCAGGTTCTGGTTAAGTTGAGCGAAGGCAGTGTGCCGCCGACCGCGAAGGTAAAGATCGACGCGACCGTGCTCGGTTTCACCCTGCTGATTTCCGTTCTCACCGGCTTGCTCTTCGGTCTCGCGCCCGCGCTGCGCACGGCGAAAGTAAACCTGATTGATTGTTTGAAAGACGGCGTGCGCGGTGGCAGCGAGAGCACGCTGCGCAATCGCACGCGTAGTTTGCTCGTCGTGTTTGAGAGCGCGGTCGCGGTGATGTTGTTGATCGGCGCGGGACTACTGGTGCGCAGCCTGATCGCGCTGCAACACGTCAATCCCGGTTTTGATCCGGACCACGTCTTGACGTTGCGCGTCGATCTCTCACAACACAAATACGACACGCCGGAGAAGTCGACCAACTTCTTTCAGCAACTCCAGACGCGTGTCAGTGGTCTGCCCGGCGTCGAAACCGTTGGTCTCGTCACCGAGCTCCCGCTGAGCGGCCAACCAAACGATCTGCCGTTCACGGTGGAAGGCCGTCCGCCGGTCGCGCCCGGTGAGGAATACGACGCCGATTTCCGTCGCGTAAATCAAAACTACTTCAGCGCCCTCCGCATTCCCTTGCTGCGTGGCCGCAACTTCACTGAACAGGAGGTGCGGCAGGGAGATCCGGTCACGATCGTCAGCCAGCAGCTAGTGGACGAAGTGTTCCCGAATGAAGAGCCGCTCGGTAAACGGCTGGTGGGCACCATCGGCAAGCAGGCTTACGAGATCGTCGGTGTCGTCGGCGACCTGCATCACCGATCGCTCGATGAGAGTCAAACATTTCCGGCGATGTATTTTCCGACGCTTGCATCGGGTGGGATCAATCTTGTGGTTCGCACGCAGGGTGATCCGTTGAGCGTCGTCGGTGCGATACGCAAAGAGGTGCAGGCGATCGATCCCGACCAGCCGATCGCGGCGGTGAAGCCGATGACGGAATGGGTCGCGACTTCGGTCGCGGCGCCGCGTTATCGCACGACGTTGCTCGCTTTGTTTGCGGCGCTCGCGATGGTGCTCGCGGCGACGGGCATCTACGGCGTCATGTCGTATTCAGTCGCGCAACGGACGCACGAGATCGGCGTGCGCATGGCGCTTGGCGCGCGGCGTGGGGATGTGTTGAAGCTCGTCGTGCGGCAGGGAATGTTGATCACCGTGGCCGGCGTGATCGTCGGTCTGCTCGGAGCGTTTGCCCTGACGCGCGTGATGTCGAGTTTGCTTTTCGGCGTGACGACAAAAGATCCGATCACCTTCGGGGTCGTCGCGGGTTTGCTGATCGCGGTCGCTTTCATCGCGTGCTTCGTCCCCGCGCGACGCGCAACGAAAGTCGATCCGCTGGTGGCATTGAGGTACGAGTAAAGCCATCCACAGATTACGCAGAAATCGGTGAAATCTGTGGATGGCTGGAGGCGAGTTATGAATGATCTACGTTTCGGCGTGCGGATGCTGCGGAAGAACCCGGGGTTCACGGCGGTTGCGGTTTTGTCGCTGGCGCTGGGCATCGGCGCGAACACGGCGATCTTTCAACTCGTCAACGCGGTGCGTCTCAAGACGCTGCCCGTCGCGAATCCGCAACAGCTCGTCAACGTTCGTCTGAATGACATGGACGCGTCGCGCGGCTCCAAACCGGCGCCGTACCCGTCGGTGACTAATCCGATTTGGGAACAGATTCGCGATCGACAGCAGGCATTTTCCGGCGTGCTCGCCTGGGGCAGACAGGATCTCAACCTGGCCCAGGGCGGGGAAGTGCGCAACGCAAAGGGTCTCTGGGTCAGCGGCGACTTCTTCAACGTGCTCGGCGTGCAACCGGAACGCGGGCGATTGTTAACCACTGCGGACGATCAGCGTGGTTGCGCCGCTCCGGGCGCGGTGATCAGTCACGGCTTCTGGCAACGCGAATACGGCGGCGATCCAAATGTCGTCGGCCGCAAAGTAACACTCGCAGACAAGTCTTTCGAAATCATCGGCGTCACGCCCGCGAGCTTTTTCGGTCTCGAGGTCGGCCGCACGTTCGACGTCGCTTTGCCCATCTGCGCGGATGCGGTCGTTTACGGCAAGAACAATCACCTCGATTCGGGCTTCACCTGGTGGCTGATGGTCACCGGCCGTTTGAAGCCCGGTTGGACCACCCAACAAGCGACCGCGCAATTACAGTCGATCTCACCGTCGCTGTTTCAACAAACGCTGCCGCCGAATTATCCCCCCGTCAGCGTGAGCAAGTATCTCGAGTCGAAGCTGGAAGCCGTCGAGGGCGGAGCAGGCTATTCGACTTTGCGCGAGAACTACGAGCGTCCGTTGTGGCTGTTGCTGGCCATCGCCGGGTTGGTGCTGCTGATCGCTTGCGCCAACCTGGCGAACCTATTGCTCGCGCGGGCCAGCACGCGCGAACGCGAGATCGCCGTGCGCCAGGCTGTCGGCGCTTCGCGGTCGCGCATCGTCCGGCAACTCCTGGCTGAGACTCTGCTGTTAACGCTGTTCGGCGCCGGACTCGCGGCTTTGTTGGCCCAGGGACTGAGCCGATTCCTCGTTTCTTTGATCGGCACTGGCGCGAACGCAGTCTTTCTCGATCTCACTCCCGACTGGCGCGTGCTCGGCTTCACTGCCGGTGTCGGCGCATTAACGTGTTTGCTGTTTGGCCTGACTCCCGCACTGCGCGCCACGCGAGTCGATATCGGGGCGGTGATGAAAGCCACCAAACGCGGACTCACTGCCGGTCGCGGCCGTTTCAGTTTGCGGCGCGCGCTCGTGGTCATTCAGGTCGCGCTGTCCCTCGTCCTGGTCGCGAGCGCGCTGCTGTTTACGCGCAGTCTTACGAAGCTGCTCACACTCGACGCCGGCTTCAACGAAGAAAACCTGCTCGTGGCGCGAGTCAGTTTTCGCCGGCTGAACATCGCGCCGGAACGAAGGATCGACTTCAAAGAACAGATGCTCGAGCGTTTGAAGGCCGTGCCCGGCGTGCAGGCGGTGACCGAGTCAGACACGATTCCGCTCACCGGCGGCGGACGCAGCAACGTGGTGTGGAAAGAAGGCGATCAGAACACGAAGACTGATGTTTCTTTCAATCGTGTCGGCATCGACTACTTTCAAACGATTCAACTGCCGCTGCGCGCGGGACGCCAATTCAATTCTTACGACACGCTGAACTCGCCGCGCGTCGCAATCGTCAACGAAACCCTGGCGCAGCAACTCGGCGAAGCGAATCCGATCGGACGCCGCTTTGTCGTTGAAGAAACACCGACGGAACCGGAAACGGCTTACGAGATCGTCGGCGTCGTGCCCGATGCGAAGTTTGAAGACTTGAAAGAAACTCGCCTCGCGGTGATGTACCTGCCGGCGTTACAGGATCCGCAGCCGGCAGCGTGGCGGCAGTTTCTGATCCGCTCCTCACTACCGCAAGCCGAGATCACCGCTTCCGTAAACAAAGCACTGACTGAAGTGAACCCCTCGCTCGACACGGGCTTCGAGTGGTTCCAGACGATGGTCCAGGGATCGATGTTGCGCGAACGTCTGATGGCCACGCTGTCCGGCTTCTTCGGCGTGCTCGCGCTCGTGCTCGCTACGATTGGTCTCTACGGAATTCTTACTTACGCCGTGTCGAGCCGCACGAACGAGATCGGCATTCGCATCGCGCTCGGTGCGCGCGTGCAGGAAGTCGTCACGCTCGTGCTGCGAGAAGCGCTGCTGCTCGTCGCGATCGGAATCGTCGCGGGCATTCCCGCGGTGTTTGTAATCGCGCGCTTTGCGCAAACGCTCTTGTTCAACTTGTCCCCGACCGATCCGCTTTCGCTGACGCTCGCGGTCATCGTGATGCTGGTGGTCGCTTTGCTCGCGGCTTACCTGCCGGCGCGCCGCGCGACGCGAATCGATCCGTTGATTGCCTTGAGGTACGAATAGAGCCATCCACAGATTACACAGATGTTTTTCTGCGTAATCTGTGGATGGTTTCAGTGAGGTTAATAATGGACGTTTTGTTTAAAGACCTTAAGTATGCGCTTCGGGGCGTGTTCAAACGCCCGGTGTTCACCGCCATTGCCGTCATTACGCTCGGTCTCGGCATCGGCGCGAGCACCGCGATCTTCAGCGTCGTGAACAGCGTGATGCTGCGGCGTCTGCCGTATCCGAACGCGGATCGCATCGTCGCGATTCAGGAGATAACTCGAGAAGGAGAACAGCGACAAGTCACAGCGCCAAACTTTCTGGACTGGCGCGCGCAAAACACCGTCTTCGAGCATCTCGCGGCGATCAAGACAGCCAACGCCAACCTTAGCCTCGCCGATCAGGCCGAACGAATCGACCTCGCGCAAACGTCCGCGGACTTTTTCGACGTGTTTGGAGTGCGCCCACAACTCGGCCGTCTTTTTGTTTCCGGCGACGAACAGGCAGGACACGCACCCGTTGCTGTGCTCAGTGATTCGTTGTGGCGCCGAAAATTCGGCGCTGACCCGGCGCTGGTGGGCCAACCGGTAAGCCTTGACGGCAAGACCTACACCGTCGTGGGCATCGCGCCGCCGCGTTTTAGTTATCCCGGCAAAACCGAAGCGTGGCTGCCGCCATTGAAACTCGCACCGCAAATCAACGACCGAACTGAACCCACAGAACAGCGCGGCAGCGGCTTCTTGCGCGCCATCGCGTTGCTCAAGCCCGGCGTGACGTTGGGCCAGGCCGCAAGCGAGATGGAAACGATCACCGCGCGCCTGCGGCAGCAGTATCCCGACACGAACAACACTCGTTTTAATCGCGTCGTTTCGCTTCAAGAGCACCTCGTCGGCAAGTCAAACACGATGCTGTGGCTGCTCTTCGGCGCGGTGATGTTTGTGTTGCTGATCGCGTGCGCAAACGTCGCAAACCTGCTGCTGGCGAGCGCCGCGTCGCGCAGCAAGGAGATGGCGATTCGCGCCGCGCTTGGTGCTTCGCGCGCGCGCGTGATGCGACAGCTCTTGACTGAAAGCACGATGCTAGCGCTCGGTGGTGGTTTGCTTGGCCTGGCGTTTTCGAGTTACGGCGTCAAAGCGATCACGAAGCTGCTGCCACCGAACTTTCCGCGCCTCGACGAGATCGGCATGGACTGGCGCGTGTTTGGCTTCACGCTTGGCGCGTCGTTGCTCACTGGCGTTCTCTTCGGCTTCGCGCCCGCGCTGCAAATGTCCAAGACGGACGTGCAGGAGGCGATGAAAGAGAATACGCGCGGCGCTGCGGGTAGCGCGCGTCACACGCGCCTGCGTCACGCGTTGATCGTCGCTGAGGTTGCGCTCTCAGTCGTTCTGCTGGCCGGCGCCGGCTTGCTGTTCCGCAGCTTCATGCGCTTGCAGGCGGTAAACGCCGGTTTCACGCCGCAACAGGTACTAACCGCGCAGCTCTCACCTGCTGGGCAAAAGTTTCAAAACGATCCTGATTACGTCGGTTTCTACGAGCAGGTGTTGGACCGCGTGAGCGCAATCCCCGGCGTGCAAAGCGCAGGCGTGATCAATGTGTTGCCTCTGACCTATGGACCAACAATCAGTTTCCGCATCGAAGGACGGCCGATTCTTACGCCGGACAAATGGCCGCCGACCGAATTCCGCAGCGTCAGCAGCGATTATTTTCGCACGATGAACATCCCGGTTTTGCAAGGCCGGGCATTCACGAAAGCTGACGATGGCAAAGCGCCTCCGCGATTGATGATCAATCAGGCGTTGGCCGAACGTGACTTTGCGAATGAAAACCCGGTTGGCAAACGCGTAACCTTCGGCAATACCGGTGGAGACAATCAACCCGTCTGGTTTGAGATCGTCGGCGTAACCGCAAACGTGCGCAGCCTCGAGCTACGCGAAGAACCACCACCCGAACTCTACTTCGCACTCGGACAAAATCCGTTCGAGCAAATGGCGGTCGTGGTCCGTTCAACAGTCGAACCGCAAAGCATCGCGCCCGCGTTGCGGCAGGCAGTCGCGGAAGTCGATCGCACCGTGCCTGTTTCGGAAGTGCAGACGATGGAGCACATCGTCAGCGAGTCAGTGACGCAACCGCGCTTCAACCTGTTTCTGCTCGGACTATTCGGCAGCATCGCGCTGCTGTTGTCTGCCGCGGGGATTTACGGTGTTACTTCCTACACCGTCACGCAACGCACGCACGAGCTCGGCATTCGACTCGCGCTCGGCGCGCAGGTCGGCGACGTGCTCAAGCTCGTGCTGGGCGAGGGCATGGCTGTGATCGGTGTCGGCCTCGCGCTCGGTCTGGTTGCGTCGTTTGTGTTGATGCGTTTATTGCGCAGCCTGCTCTTCGGCGTCGGCGAAAACGACCCGCTCACGTTCACGGCGATCACGTTTGTGTTGCTGCTCGTCGCGCTGGCGGCGTGTTACGTGCCCGCGCGCCGCGCAACGAAAGTGGATCCGTTAGTGGCGCTCAGGTACGAATAAAGCCATCCACAGATTACACAGAGTAGTCTGCCTTAGCCGAAGTAAATCTGCGGAATCTGTGGATGGTCTTTAGTGAGGTAACAATGGAAGCTCTCGTGAAAGATCTGAAGTTCGCGTTTCGCAGTTTGCTGAAGCGGCCCGGGTTTACCCTTGCGGCGGTCGTTACGCTGATGCTCGCGATCGGCGTTAACACCACCATCTTCAGCCTCGTCAACGCGGTGCTGCTGCGAGCATTGCCCTTTCCCCATGCCGAGCAACTCGTCTCCGTTTACAAACCCGCTGACGGCGAAGGACTGCCGGGCCTCGCGGCGTACCAGTATCTCGCGTGGCATGACAACCAGATCAACTTCGAAAACCTGGGCGCGTTCACTGACGATAACTTCAACCTCACCGGACTCGGCGAGCCCGAACGCATCTCGTGCGCGCAGGTGACTGCGAGCCTCTTCAACACACTGGGCGTGCAGCCGGTAACAGGCCGCGTTTTTACAGCCGAAGAAGATAAGCCGGGAACGAACAACGTGGCGATTGTCAGCGAAGCATTCTGGCAACGACGCTACGGGCGCGACCAATCAATTCTCGGCAAAACGCTCACGCTCAACGACAAGCCTTACACTATCGTCGGTGTGATGCCGGGCGGCTTTCGCTTTCCCGGCGACTTCGACATCTGGTTGCCCCTCGCACTCGATCCGGTGAAGGAGTTTAACGGCGACTTTTTTTCTTTGGTCGAAGTCGTGGGCCGGTTGAAACCCGGCGTTAGTTTGCAGGCCGCGCAGGCCGAACTGGACCTAATCGCGCGCAACGCTTCCGCGCGGGTCAAGGAGCCGTTGCCGTTGACGGTAGAAGTCAGCCCGCTGCAGCAACAACTCGTCGGCGGCGTGCGCCTCACAGTGTTGTTGCTTTGGGGCGCGGTTGGCCTCGTGATGCTGCTTGCCTGCGTCAACGTGGCCGGTCTGATGATCTCGCGAACGCTCGCGCGCCAGCGTGAGATGGCAGTGCGCGCGGCGGTTGGCGCACGCCGCTGGCAATTGATCCGCCAACTACTCACCGAAAGCATCGTGCTTGGTCTTGCGGGCGGCGCGCTCGGTTTGCTGATCGCGATCTGGTCCACGCGGGCCCTCGGCTCACTCGCGCCCGAAGGCGTGCTGACCCCCGTTTACGACTTGAACAACATTCCCGTCGACTGGCGCGTTTTTGCTTTTACGCTCGCGCTGTCCGTGATCACCGGGATCGTGTTCGGACTCGCGCCCGCGTTGGCCGCTTCAAAACCCGACTTGCTGCAAGCTCTGCGCAACAGCCGGTCGTCGGGTTTTATCAGTTTCGGGTTGCGCAGTTTTCGCGGCTGGCTCGTGGTGGCCGAGTTGGCGCTCGCGCTGGTCCTGTTGCTTGGGGCCGGGCTGCTCGTGCGTAGCTTCAACAAACTCACCACCGTCGATCTCGGCTTCGATCGCGAGAATGTACTGACTGCCCAATTCAGTCTGCCGCGTTCTAAATACAAGGAACCGAAACAGGCACTCGCGTTTCAACAGGAACTGCTCGGCCGCATCAAGAGCCTGCCGGGTGTGCAGACCACGGGCACGATCAATCACACACCGCTCAACGGCTTTGGCCTGATCGTCTTCACCCAGATCGAAGGAGCACCGCCGATCAAACGCAACGAGCCCGCTATCGGCGTTGGGGTAGTCTCGCCTGAATACTTCCAGACGCTGCGTATTCCACTGTTGAGCGGCCGGCACGTTGATGAGCGCGATGGACCACAGACGCAGAAAGTGGCGATCGTGAATCAGGCTTTTGCGCAACGATTCTTTCCGAAAGGCGACGTGTTGGGGAAACGAGTCGGCTTCGGGTGTGACCAGGCGGAAGGTCTGTGCCGCACGATCGTTGGCGTAGTCGGCAACATCCGGCAGGAGAGCATCACTGACAACGTTGCCGCGGAGCTTTACGTCCCCAGCGCCCAAATGCCGCTGAACAGCATGACGATCTTCGTGCGCACGACGTCGGATCCGCTTTCGCTTGCGGCGGCGGTGCGCAGCGCGGTGTTGGCGATCGACGCGAACCAGCCGATCTACGGCGTGAAGACACTGGCGCAGCGCGTTTCCGCTGCGACTGCGGTCTCGCGCTCGCTGACGGTTTTGTTTACCGCCTTTGCTTTGCTGGCGCTGGCGCTCGGCGCGGTGGGAATTTACGGCATTGTTTCTTACGCGGTCACGCAGCGGACTCACGAGATCGGAATACGCATGGCCGTCGGCGCGAGCGCGCGAGACATACTGCAACTGATCCTCAAACACGGTCTGGTCCTGGTCCTTACGGGCGTGGTTATCGGCGTGGCGGGCGCGCTCGTGTTGACGCGCTTTTTAACGACACTGCTCTTCGGAATTACCGCGACTGATGCGCTCACGTTTGTCGGTGTCTCGCTGACCTTTTTTGTGATCGCGATGTGCGCTTCGTTGATTCCGGCACGGCGCGCGATGAAAGTCGATCCGTTAGTGGCGCTTAGGTACGAATAAAGCCGTCCACAGATTACACAGATCACTCTGCAATGGCTGAAGTAAATCTGCGGAATTTGTGGATGGTTTTAATGAGGTAAAAATGGAAGCTCTTGTCAAAGATCTCAAGTTTGCTTTTCGCAGTTTGTTCAAGCGGCCCGGGTTTGTCGCCGTTGCTGTGATCACGCTGGCGCTCGGCATCGGCGGTAGCACCGCGATCTTTACGGTGGTGGACGCCGCGCTGTTGCGCGGCCTGCCTTACAAGTCGCCCGATCGTCTCTATCACTTGTGGGAGAAGACGCCGCAGGAGGACTTCTCGAAGCGCGAGTTTTCCTACCCTGATTATCAGGACTACCAACAGAACAACGTGTTCGAGGGCCTCGCTGCGTATACCGGCGGCCGCGTGTTGCTCAGCGGCGCGGGCGAGCCGGAGTTTGTCGGTGGACCACGCGTGAGCGCGAATTTCTTCTCCGTGTTGGGAGTGGAACCGATCCTCGGCCGCGCGTTTCAGCCGGGCGAAGACAAGCAGGGTGGTCCAAAGGTCACGGTACTCAATTATGGCCTGTGGCAAAGAAGGTTCGGTGGCGATCCAAACGTGATCGGCCAGGCGCTGACGATCAATGGCGAGAGTTACACCATCATCGGCGTGTTGCCGCAAAGTTTCCAGTTTGCCCTGAGGCCCAACGAGCTTTGGACACTTTACCAGCCTACGCAGGGCCAGTTAACGCGTCGCGGGCTGCACGGCACGAATCTCATTGGCCGGCTCAAGCCGGGCGTCGATGCGGCGCAGGCTCAATCCGAGTTGAGCCTCATCGCGAGCCGGATCGAGAAGGAGTACAACGACTCACACGCCGGCACGACGATGCGCATCGTGCCTTTGCATGAAGAGGTCGTCGGCAAGGTCAGGCCGATCCTGCTCGTGTTGCTCGCGGGTGTTGGTTTCGTGCTGCTCATTGCGTGCGCGAATGTCGCGAGTCTGCTTTTGACGCGCGCGCTCGGGCGGCAGAAGGAAGTGGCGATTCGTTCGGCTTTGGGCGCGAGTCGCTGGCGCGTCGTGCGGCAGATGCTTACCGAATCGCTGTTGCTGTCGTTGCTCGGCGGCGCGGCCGGTCTATTGATCGCTTACTGGGGCGTGCCCGCGCTCGTCTCGGCCCTCCCGCAGAACCAGTTGAACGCGATGCCGTTTCTCAAGACGTTGAGTCTTGACGCGAGGATTCTTTCGTTCTCGTTCGCCCTCTCGTTGTTGACTGGTCTCGTTTTTGGTTTAGCGCCGTCGCTGCAGTCGTCGCGTTTGGATCTGAACGAAGCGTTGAAAGAAGGCGGACGCAACACCGCAGCGGGCGCCAGTCATCGTCTGCGCAGCACGATGGTGGTGACCGAGATCGCGCTCGCGGTCGTGTTGCTCATCGGCGCGGGCTTGATAATGAAGAGCCTGTTGCGGCTGCTGCAAACAAACGTCGGTTTCAAAACAGACAACCTGTTGACGATGACGGTGGTTTTGCCGGCCGCGAAATTCAACCAGGAAAACCAGATCATCAACGTCCATCAGCAACTTCAGGATCGCCTGCAATCCCTGCCCGGAGTGTCGAGCGCGGGAACGATCGACATTCTGCCGCTGAACGGCGGCAACACGTCGCGATTTTTTGTAGAAGGCGATCCGATCCCGACACCGGGCCAGGAACTGGAAGCGAACGTTCGCGTCGTCAGCGACACGTACTTCAAGACGCTGGGAGTGCCGTTGCTCGCCGGCCGCATGTTTGACGAACGCGACGCGCCTGACAAACCCGGCGTCGTGATCATCAGCAAGAGTATCGCCGATCGGCTTTTTGCCGGCCGCGATCCAGTGGGCCGAAAGCTGCGCTACTCGACGGTTCAGCCCCAGGCGGATCTGATCGTCGGCGTGGTTGGGGACGTGAAGACCACCGGGCTCGATGAAAGCGTCAGGCCGGTGCTCTATTACCCGTTCCGGCAATCAGCAGCGCCGATAGCGAACTTCGTTTTGCACACGGACACTGATCCCAACGCGCTCGCCGCGACGATTCGCAAGGAGGTCCGCGATGTCGTGCCCGAAGCCGCAATCCTCAACGTCAACTCGATGGACCAGATGATCGCGCAAACACCGGCGTCTTTCATGCGCCGTTTTCCGGCGCTGATGATCGGCATCTTCGCGATCGTCGCGTTGTTGCTCGCATCGATCGGGATCTACGGCGTGGTTTCGTATTCAGTCAGCCAGCAAACACACCACATCGGCGTGCGCATGGCCCTCGGCGCGAAGCCGGCCGACATTCTCGCGATGGTCCTGAAAGAGGGGCTGGTGCTCGCGGTTGCGGGCGTGGCGATCGGCATCCTCGCCGCGTTGGGGCTGATGCGTTTGTTGCGCACTTTGCTTTTCGAAGTCAGCACGAACGACGCGGCGACGTTTGCGATCGTCGCGGGTGTGTTGTTCGCCGTCGCTTTGCTGGCGTGTTACTTACCGGCGCGAAGAGCAACGAAGGTCGATCCGCTCATTGCGTTGCGTTACGAATAAAAAGGGCAATCCACAGATTACACAGAGAGAATCTGTGGAATCTGTGGATGGTTTAAGAGAGGGACTGGGAAATGCTTACTGACTTCCGTTACGCGGTTCGCGTGCTCCTGAAGAAGCCGGCGTTTACGCTCGTCGCCGTATTCACCATCGCGCTCGGCATCGGCGCCAACACCGCGTTGTTCAGCATCGTCGATGCCGTGTTGCTGAAGAAACTGCCGGTAACAGATCCGGATCGGCTCGTGCTCTTCAAAGCGAGTTGGAACAGTGAGAAGTTTGGACCAGGCGCTTTTGACGGCGGCAACCAGATCAATCGCGCCACCGGGCTCACGATCGGCACGTCTTTTCCCCTGCAGACCCTGACGCGCCTGCGCCAGGAAAAAAGCGTCGTGTCCGATGTGTGCGCTTTCTACCCGCTGGAACTGAACCTCAATGCCGGCGGACAGGCGGAAGTGGTCCAGGGCGGGATCGTTTCGGGAAATTACTTCAGCGTGCTCGGCGTGCCGGCGATCCTCGGCCGCACGATTACCGATGCTGACGACAACGCCGGCGCGACGCCGGTGGCCGTGCTGAGTCACCAGCTATGGACCACGCGCTTCGGCAGCGATCCTTCCGTCGTCGGCCGCCAGGTGAATATCAATAACGTCGCGTTCACGGTTATCGGCGTGACGCCCGCGGGCTTCAACGGCGCGAGTAACGTGGGCACGATGCAGGACGTCGCGATTCCGCTCGCGTGGGAGCCGCAGGTTATGGGCGAGCAAAGCGCTTTGGAAGGCGCGGGCATCTGGTGGTTGCGATTGATGGGCCGCTTGCAGCCGGGCGCTACGATCGAGCAGGCGAAAGCGGCGCTTGCTGGTCCGTTTCAGGAATCAGTGCTCGAGCATCGTGCCGGACGACAGGCACGCCTGAAGACGCCGCTCAAGAACATCGACCCCAAAGATCTGCCGCGTCTCGAAACGTTCTCCGGCAGTCAGGGCGAGATCGACGCCCGGAACGGATATGTTAAGCCACTCGAACTATTACTCGCCGTTGTTGCCCTCGTGCTCCTGATCGCGTGTGCGAACGTCGCGAACCTCCTGCTCGCGCGCGCTGCGACGCGCAAGAAAGAGATCGCGCTTCGGCTCGCGCTCGGCGCCAGTCGCGGCCGTCTGGTGCGCCAACTGCTGACTGAGAGTGTTTTGCTGGCGACGGCCGGCGGCGCGCTCGGTGTGCTCTTCGCACTTTGGATCAAGGACGGTCTTTTGATCGTCACGGATTGGGCCGGTCGCGAAATGGGCGGACTCAATCCGACGCTCGATTTGCGCGTGCTGGCGTTCACGCTCGGCTTGTCGGTGTTGACCGGACTGGTGTTCGGCATCGTGCCGTCGTTGCGCGCGACGCGGTTTGATCTGACGCCAACGTTGAAAGACGCGGCGCGCGGATCGAGTGTCGTCGGGCGTTCACTGCTCACGCGATCGCTGGTCGTGGTCCAGGTCTCGTTGTCGCTGCTGTTGTTGATCGGCGCCGGGCTGGTCGTGCGCACGCTGCGTAACCTGCAACACGTCGACACCGGTTTCAACGCCAACAACCTGCTCCTCTTCGACATCGATCCGAGCCTCGTCGGCTACGACGAAAACCAGCGTGCGGCACTTTACGAACGCATGTTCGCGCGGCTCGAAGCGATGCCGGGCGTGCAAGCCGTCACCTTCTCGCGCCACCCGCTACTCGCACACAGATCGACCACGAGCGACGTCTTCGTCGCCGGGGAAGTTGGACCAGACGGCAAACCACGCGAGGCCGAGGCAAAGGTTCACGAGGTGCGGGAAAACTTTTTGCAGACGATGGAGATCCCACTGCTGCTCGGCCGTCACCTGAACCCGCAGGACGATGCCCACGCGCCCTTCGTGGCGATCGTCAATCAAGCCTTCGCGCAGGCCCATTTCGGCAATGAAAGTCCGATTGGCAAACGCTTCAGTTTCGATCCCGACAAACCCGGCGAGGTCGAGATTGTCGGTCTCGCACGCGACACGAAGTACACCAGTCAGCGTGAAGATGTGCGGCCGACGGTCTATCGCTCGTGGCGACAGGTGTTGCGCCGCATGCAGTCGGGAACGGTTGAAGTGCGCACCGGCGGCGATCCCGCGGCGTTCGTTGCGGGCATTCGCGCCGCGATGCACGAAGTGGACAGCAATCTGCCGTTAAGCAATATCCGCACGCAGATCGAACAAGCGGATCAAACTCTTTCGATGGAACGCATGTTCGCGAAGCTGTTGACGCTCTTCGGCGTGATGGCCCAGGCGCTCGCGGCAGTCGGGTTATACGGCGTGATGGCGTTCACGGTGGCCCAACGCACGCAGGAGATCGGCATTCGCATGGCGCTCGGCGCGAATCGCGCGAACGTGTTGGCGATGATCCTGCGACAGGGAATGGCGTTGACGCTGATCGGGATCGCAGTTGGGCTTGGCGGCGCTTATGCATTGACGAAGTATCTCGAGAGTTTGACCGGGTTGCTGTTTGGCGTTGAGCCGCGCGACCCGTGGACGTTCGCGGCGATCAGCGGGTTGTTGGCCGCTGTGGCGCTGGTGGCGTGTCTGGTACCGGCGCGACGGGCGACGAAAGTCGATCCGCTGGTCGCGCTCAGGTACGAGTGAAAGCCATCCACAGATTACACAGATATGCTTAAAGATATTTGCTACGGACTTCGCAGTTTGTTGAAGCGGCCGGGCCTGACGGCGGTTGCTTTGATCACGCTCGGGCTGGGTATCGGCGTGAACACGGCGATATTCAGCGCGGTCGATTCGGTGTTGCTGCGGCCGCTGCCGTTGAAAGATCCGGCGCGACTCGTCGCGGTGTGGGAACACACGCCGCATCTCGGCATCGCGCAGAACCACATGGCCCCGGCGAACTTCTTCGACCTGCGCAAGCACAACGAAGTGTTCGAAGGCGTCGGCGCTTTTAGTGAGCTCAGCACGAACCTCACGGGCGCGGGCGAGCCCGAGCGTTTGGCCGGACAACTCGTCACCGCAAACGTTTTCGATTTGCTCGGCGTGCAACCTGCGTTGGGCCGCACGTTCGCGGCCGATGAAGATCAAATCGGTCGCGAACACGTTGTCGTGTTGAGCGACGCGTTGTGGCAACGGCGCTTCAATCGCGACCCGGCGATCATCAATCGCAGCATTAACCTCAACAGCGAAGCGTTCACGGTGATCGGCGTGATGCCGCGCGGGTTTTTCTTCCCCGAGCGTGAAGCGGAGTTGTGGATTCCGTGGGCCATGGGGCCGGAGCAGGCGAGCGGGCGCGGCGATCATTACCTGCGCGTGTTTGCGCGTCTCAAACCCGGCGTGACGATCGAACGCGCGAATGCTGAAACTGAATCTCTCGCGGCGCGTTTGGCGGCCGACTATCCGCGCACTAATGAAGACCTCGGCATTCTCGTCCGTTCGTTTCAACAGGATTACGTCGGCGATCTGCGTCTGCCGATTTTGATTTTATTCGCGGCGGTCGGCGTGGTGTTGCTGATTGTCTGTGCGAACGTCGCGAACCTGCTGCTGGCCCAGGCGACGACGCGACGGCGCGAGATCGCGATCCGCATGGCGGTGGGCGCAAAGCGTTGGACCATCGCGCGGCAATTTCTGATTGAGAGTTTGTTGCTGGCCGCAGGCGGCGGCCTGCTTGGCGTGCTGGCCGCGGTGTGGGGTGTGGATGCACTCTCGAAACTGCTGCCCGAGAGTCTTTCGAAACTGCAGGCGATCGGTGTCAACGGCCGCGTGCTGCTGTTTACGCTCGCGGCGGTCGTCCTCACTGCCATCGCGTTCGGCGTCGTGCCTGCGGTGCACGCGGCGCGCGCGAATCCCGGCGAGAGTTTGAGTGAAACCAGTAGGGATTTCGCCGGTGGAATTTCCGGCCGGCACGTGCGGCGTTTGCTCGTCGTTTCGGAAGTGGCTTTGGCGGTGGTGCTGCTTGTCGGCGCGGGTTTGCTGGTGCGTAGTTTTCAAAGACTCCGCGAGGTCGATCTCGGCTTCAAGACGGATAACCTGTTGACGATGCGGATGGAGCTGCCGCTGCCGAAGTATCAGAAGCCGGAGAGTCGCGCCGCGTTTTACGGCGAGCTCCTGCGCCGCGTGGAAGAGATTCCCGGCGTCGAGTCAGCGGGCATGATCTCCTTTTTGCCGTTGTCGACCAGCGGCATGAAGTTCAACTTCAGTGTCGAAGGTCGTGCAATGCCGGGCGATGCGAATTTGCCGTTCGCGCTCTATCGCTCCGTCAGTTCTGATTACTTCCGCGCCACCGGAATTCCGTTGCAACGCGGCCGCTTCTTCGATGCGCACGATGCGCCCGACACGCAGGCGGTCGCGGTGGTGAACCGCAAACTCGCCGAACAATTCTGGCCCGGTGAAGATCCGACCGGAAAGCGTTTGAAGGTTGGACCACCTGACGCGCCGAATCCGTGGGCCACTGTCGTCGGCGTCGTCGGTGACGTGCGGCAGAACGGTTTCTATGGCGAACAGCAGTTTGAGTTGTACGTGCCGTACACGCAGGAGCGGCGCTCGTGGGTCGCGCCGCGCGATCTCGTCGTGCGTACGAACGGCAATGCGGCTTCGCTCGCGGGCGCGGTGCGGCAGGCGGTTTGGGCCGTAGACAAGGACCAGCCGGTCTCGAACGTGCGCACGATGGACCAGGTCTTCGCCGCGGCGATCGCGCGCGAACGTTTTCAGATGTTGCTGCTCGCTTTGTTTGCGTCGTTCGCGCTCGTGCTCGCGTGCGTCGGTCTCTATGGCGTGATCTCTTACGCGGTGGCCCAGCGCACCCGCGAGATTGGCGTGCGCATGGCCCTCGGCGCACAACGGAGCGACGTGCTGCGCCTCGTGATCCGGCAGGGAATGGTGCTAACGCTCGCGGGCCTCGTGCTCGGCACTGCCGGCGCGCTCGCCGCGACGCGCGTCATGACGGACTTGCTTTACGGAGTCACCGCCACCGATGCGATCACTTTCATCAGTGTCGCCGGCTTGCTGTTGGTGGTTGCTTTACTGGCGTGTTACGTGCCCGCGCGCCGGGCGACGAAAGTCGATCCGCTGATCGCACTACGTTACGAGTAAAGCCATCCACAGATTACGCAGAAAGAATCCGTGGAATCTGTCAATGGCTTTGAGGAGAAGAGATGGATGCTCTTATCAAGGATGTGCGTTACGCCGCGCGGATGTTGCGGAAACAGCCGGGCTTTACTCTCGTCGCGATCGTCACGCTCGCGCTCGGCATCGGCGCAAACACCGCGATCTTCAGTCTCGTAAACAGCATTCTGCTGCGGCCGCTGCCTTATCGCGAGCCGGATCGGCTGGTGCGCATGATCCAGTCGAGCCCGAAACTTGACCTCGCGACGTGGGGTGTTTCGCAGGCAGACTTCGCGGCTTATCGCGATCAGAATCGCACGTTGGAAGCGGTCGCTCTTTTCAACAGCGGCGGCACTAATCTCACCGGTGTTGGTGAACCCGAACGCCTCGCGGTGACTAACGCAACGGCCGACTTCTTCAAGGTCCTCGGCATCAATCCACTGCTCGGCCGCACGTTCGATCGCGGCGAAGACAGCGCCGGGAAGAACGGCGTGTGTGTGATCAGTTATGGACTTTGGCAACGGCGTTTCGGCGCCGATCCAAACATCGTCGGCCGTACCTTGAGTCTCAACAACACGCCGACACAGATCGTCGGCGTGATGCCGGCTGACTTCAAGTTTCCGCGCGTCGAGATCGATCTTTGGGTGCCACTCGCCTTCGACGAGAAACGCACGGCGCCGTATTTCTACCAGGTGATCGGCCGGCTCAAACCCGACGTGCAGTTGGGCCAGGCCCAGGCCGATACGACCCAGGTGCTGCAAGACTTCGGCCGGCAACATCCCACTTCGAGCGAATTCGTCGGCATCCCGGAAGGCAATGGTCCAAGAACCATCGTCACGCCGCTCAAGGAAGTGCTCGTCGGCAAGACGCAGAAGCCGTTGCTGGTGTTGCTGTCGGCCGTGGCCCTAGTGCTGCTGATCGCGTGTGCGAATGTCGCCAATCTCCTATTAGCGCGCGCCACGGCGCGCACGAGAGAAATGTCGGTGCGCGTTTCGCTCGGCGCGTCGCGTTGGCGTGTCGCGCGACAACTCCTGACCGAAAGTTTGCTGCTTTCTGTCGTAGGCGCTGTGGCCGGAATCGGCGTGGCCGCTTACGGCATTCGCATCATCAACAAGCTGCCGATCGCCGGCATCCCGCGCATTGAAGAAGTGCGTTTGAGTGGCAGCGTGCTGTTGTTCACCGCCGCACTGACAGTACTGACCGGGTTGTTGTTTGGCTTCATGCCTGCCGTGCGCGCGTACGCGATGGGCATGGCCGCTGGCCTGCGTGAAGGCGCTCGCGGCTCCGCTACTCATCGCCGCCTGAACGCCGCCCTCGTTGCCGTGCAGTTTGCGCTGTCACTGATTCTCTTGATCGGCGCAGGCTTGCTGCTGAAGAGTTTTCAACGTCTCAACGCCGTCGACCTCGGTTTCAATCCGGAACAGACGTTGACGATGGTCGCGACTCTGCCGGCCGCGAAGTATCCAAACGAAGAGCAGGCGCTCCAGTTCTACAATCGCGCGCTCGAGGAGTTACGAACCGCGCCCGGAATAAAGTCGGTAGGTCTCACTACGAACCTGCCTTTTGGGGAAGGCGGCAACGTCGACGGCTTTTTGATCGAAGGACAAGCGCTGCCTTCGGGTGGCAACGTTTCCGAGTCGGCGCAGACACAATCGGAAATCCAGAGCATTACACCCGGAACGTTTCAGGCCCTCGGAATTCCACTCCTGCAGGGCCGCGACTTCAATGACAGCGACACGAGCAAATCGACTCTCGTCGCCATCATCGACGAACCACTCGCCCGGCGCTTCTGGCCCAACGGCGACGCGATCGGTAAACGCATCGAGACGACGGGCGATCGCGAGTGGATGACGATCGTCGGCATCGCCGGTGGCATCAAGCACGTCAGTCTCACCGAAGACAAGCAGCCGCACATCTACATGCCGTTGGCCCAGGCGCCCGCGCTGCGAGCGTCGTTTATCGCGCGCACTGATGGTCCGGCAACGGCGGCCCTCCCGACTTTCCGCGCCGCCATCAGGCGAGTCGATCCCGATATGCCTTTGTATCTCGTGCGTTCGCTGACGGAGATCATCGGACAGACGCTCAGCACGCAGCGTTTGACGAACATCCTGCTGACGGGATTCGCCGTCATCGCGCTGCTGCTCGCCGCGGTCGGTATCTACAGCACAATGTCGCTCTACGTGAGCAGCCGCACGAAGGAGTTTGGGATCCGGCTCGCGCTTGGCGCGCAGCCGGCGCGGTTGCGGCTAAGTGTGTTGGGCCAGGCAATGCTGCTGACGGCGGTAGGCGTCGCGGTGGGAATCGCCGGCGCGCTCGCTTTGACACGGACCATCAGCAGTCTTCTGTTTGAAGTAAGCGCGAGAGATCCGTTGGTGTTTACGTTGATTCCGCTGTTGCTCGTGATTGTCTCCCTGGTGGCCTGTTACCTACCCGCGCGCCGAGCGACGAAGGTCGATCCGCTGGTCGCGCTCAGGTACGAGTGAAGGCCATCCGCAGATTACACAGAAAAATCTGCGTAATCTGTGGATGGCTGGGTGAAAAGTGATGAACGCTCTAAGACAAAATATCAGCTTTGGCCTGCGCACGTTGATCAAGAACCGGGGCTTTACCATCACCGCCGTGTTGACGCTGGCACTCGGCATCGGCGCGACCACCGCGATCTTCAGCGTGGTCTACGCCGTGTTTGAGCCGATGCCGTATCCGAAGTCGGACCAACTGGTGATGGTTTGGACCAGGCAGCGTGGTAATCGCAACGCCGTCGCTGCCGGCGACTTCCTCGAGTGGCAACGACGCAGCACATCGTTTCAGTCAATGAACTCGTGGGGCGGCGCGACCTTCAACATCGCCACCGACGATCGTCCCGAACAAGTTCCCGGTTCACGCCGCACGCCCGGCTTCTTCACGATGGAAGGTTTGCCGATGCTGCTCGGCCGTGACTTTCGGCCCGAGGAAGCTCAGCCCGGCAACAACCACGTCGTGATCCTGAGTCATCGTTTGTGGAGCGGGCACTTCAATTCCAACCGCGATCTCGTCGGCAAAGCGATCCGCATGAACGGCGAACCTTACACCGTTGTCGGTGTGCTGCAACCCGCGCCGTACGATCGCTTCAACTCGCAGTTCTTCATCCCGATGACGTTCCGGCCGGACCAACTCACGCACGACTCGAACTTCAATCTCGTGATGGCGCGTTTGAAAGACGGCGTCACGATCGCGCAGGCGCAGGCGGAGATGGACAATATTGCCGCGCAACTCGCAAGCGAGTTTCCCCGCACGAACGCGAATCGCGGCGTGAGTGTCGAACCGCTGCATCTTGATTTCGTGACACCCGAAACGCGTCGCAATCTTTGGTTACTGCTCGCGGCGGTCGGGTTCCTGCTGCTGATCGCGTGTGTGAACGTTGCGAATCTTTTATTGGCGCGCGGCACGGCGCGACAAAGAGAGATCGCGTTACGCGCGGCATTGGGCGCTTCGCGAGCGCGTCTGTTCGGCCAGTTTCTTACCGAGAGTCTGATCCTCGCTCTTATCGGCGGCGCGCTCGGCACGTTGCTCGCCGGAACGATCATCGACGCGATCGAAGCGGTGATGCCCCCCGTCGGCACGATGCTGCCGTCCGAAGCAAACATCAGGATTAGTGTGCCGGTGTTGCTGTTCACGATCGGCGTGACGACGCTGGCGGGTCTGCTTTTCGGCGCGGCGCCCGCGTGGCAAGCGACACGATTCGATCTTAACGAAGTGCTCAAGCTCGGCGGGCGCACCGGCAGCGGCGGCGCACGTCGCAATGCGTTGCGGGCGCTCGTCGTGGCGGAGTTTGCTTTAGCGTTAACGCTGCTCGCGACGGGTGGTCTCGCCTTGCGCGGCTTCTGGAACCTCACGCGAATCGATCTCGGCCTTAATACCGATCGCGTGCTCACGTTTAGTTTGCCGGTTCCTGAGAAGCGTCTTCAGGATGCCGATCAGATCCGCGCTTACTACCAGCAGATGCTCGACGGGATCAGAGCGGTGCCCGGCGTGACGAAGGTCGCGGCGAGCACGAGCACACCCGCGCGCGGCACGGGTTTCGGCGTGCGCGTGCAGATCGTGGGCCAACCACCACCCACGAATCCGAATGAGCGTCCGGGCTCCGCGTTTCAGATGGTCACGCCCGACTACTACGACGCGCTCGGCATTCAAATCACCAAGGGCCGCCACTTCGACGAACACGACACGCCGACGAGTCCGCGTGTCGCGGTTGTGAACGAATACTTCGCGAGCCGCTTCTTTTCCGGAGTCGATCCGATTGGCCAGCGAGTTGTGGTTGATGAAGTACTTCCCGGCACGAGATCCGTTCAGCAGGTTGAATGCCAGGTTGTAGGCGTGTTTCACAACATACGCCCGGCCGGGGTGCGCGAAGACTTCGCCGAACTCGATGTGCCGTTTGCGCAGAGCCCGTGGCCGCAATCAACGATCGTCGTGAAGACCGAGCGTGATCCGAAGTCGTTGATTCGCAGCATCAGTTGCGCGGTGAATGCGGTCGATCCGGATCTGCCGCTGGCGGGCGTCAAGACCGTCGACGAGATCGTCGGTGAAGCTTTTGCGATCGATCGTTTCACGGTGGTGTTGTTCACGTCGTTTGGCGTGCTCGGGTTGTTGCTCGCGGCGGTCGGGATCTACGGCGTGATGGCTTTCGCGGTGGGCCAACGCACACATGAGTTTGGGATACGGATCGCGCTCGGCGCGCAGCAGTCGCGCGTTTTGAATCTCGTTTTGAAAGAGGGCGTGATTCTCGCGACGAGCGGCATGGTGATCGGGCTCATCGGCGCGTATTTGGTGGGGAGAGCGATGCACTCGACGTTGTATGGCGTGGGTGCGTTTGATGCGTATGCGTTCGGCGGCGTGGCGCTGTTGCTTTTGTTCGCGGCGTTGTTGGCGTCTTTTGTGCCGGCGTGGCGCGCGAGCAGGGTCGAGCCGTTGGAGGCGCTGCGTTATGACTAAAGGGAGCCACGGATTACACGGATGATCACGGATCTCAGATACGGTTTGCGGTGGCTGCGCAAGAACCCGGGCTTTGCGTTGTTGGCGGTGCTCACGCTCGCGGTGGGCATAGGTGTGAACACCGCGATGTTCAGCGTCGTGAACGCGGTGTTGCTCAGCCCGTTGCCGTACCCGGAAGCCGATCGCATCGTGTGGATGAACGAATCGGGACCGGAAGTGAGGGACCGCTGGGTCTCGTATCCAAACTTTGTCGATTGGCGCGCGCGTAACAAGTCCTTCGAAGCAATCTCCACGTTTCGCAGTTTCTCGGTCAACTTTACGGGCGCCGATAAAGCAGAGAACCTCAACGCGCGCATGGTCAGCGCCGATTACTTCAAAGTGATGCGCGCGACGCCGCTCCTCGGCCGCGACTTCACCGATGACGACGACAAACCCGGCGCGCCGCGCGTCACGATTCTCAGCTACGGCTTCTGGCAGCAACGTTTCGCGGGCGATCCAAACATCGTCGGTAAACAGATCGCGCTCGACGATACGCCGCACACAGTTATCGGTGTGATGCCCGAAGACTTTGCGCACCAGGGACCGCCGCCGCTCTGGCTGCTGTTCAGTTCGCAGGACTGGAAACCGCGTTACGACCGCACGGCGGGAAACGTCATCGCGCGGCTCAAGCCGGGCGTAACGATCGCGCAAGCGCGGGCCGACATGAATCGCGTCGTACGCGAGCTGTTGCAGGAAAATCCGGTCGCGAACGCCGGCGCCGACAGCGTCAACATCGTGTCGTTGCAGGACAGCATCACGAAGAACGTCAGCCCGGCGTTGAAGATCCTGCTGGCTGCCGTCGCGCTCGTCTTGCTGATTGCGTGTGCGAACGTCGCGAACCTGTTGCTCGCGCGCGCGGCGACGCGGCGCAAAGAGTTTGCGTTGCGCGCGGCGCTGGGCGCCTCGCGTTTGCGCCTCATCAGACAGTTGCTGATCGAGAGTGTGTTGTTGTCAGTCTCCGGCGGCGCGCTCGGATTGTTGTTCGCGTCATGGGCCATGATGCCCCTCGCGCGCGTGGCCCACGACACGGTGCCGCGGCTTACGGGTCTTTCGCTCAGTCGCGAGGTACTCGCGTTCAATCTCGTCGCTTCAGTCGTCAGCGGAATCCTGTTTGGTCTCGCGCCCGCACTGAAACTTTCCAAAACGCAATTGCAGGAGACGCTGAAAGACACGGGCGCCACGAGCAGTGAACGACAGGGAAAGAGACTGCGCGGCGTGTTGGTCGTCGCCGAAGTCGCACTCTCGGTTACCTTGCTCGTGGGCGCGGGCCTGCTCGTTAAAAGCATGTTTCGGCTGCTGCGCGCCGACAACGGTTTCGATTCGAATGGTGTGCTGACGATGGAGTTGAAGGTTTCGCGTGGCCGCTTCACCAAGAAGCAGGAGCTAAGCCGGTTACTGCATCAGGTGCTCGAGAACGTGAAAGCCGTGCCGGGCGTCGAGCGCGCGACCATCTCGGCCAACGTGCCCGGACTCAAAGACGACCTGCAAAACGACATTGCCGCCGAAGGTTATCAATCACGACGCGGCGAACTCATCGAGGTCGATTGGTCCATTGTGACTGCCGACTACTTTCAGACGATGCGGATCCCGCTGCTCTACGGCCGCACGTTCACCAGGGACGAAGACGAAGAAGGGAAGCCGGTGGTGCTGGTGGACGAAACGCTCGCGCAGCGCTTCTGGCCGCACGAGAGCGCGGTCGGTAAACACATCGCCTACGACAGTCCGATCCAACACGAGATTATCGGCGTCGTGAAGCAAGTCGGTGTTTTCGGTTCCGAGACCAAACCGTTGATCAAGGTCTATACGCCGCTCGGCCGCTTTCCGCAACGCAACGTCACGCTTTCGCTTCGTTCGGCGACGAGCGATCCGCAGGCGTTGACTGCGGCGGTTACGCGAGCGGTGCAGCAAGTCGACAAGGACGTGCCGGTCACGGAGGTCGCGACGCTCGATCAGGTACTCGCGCGCGAAGCGGCGCCGAGACGTTTCAATCTCACGCTGTTTTCGATCTTCGCGGTGCTCGCGCTCGTGCTTGCAGCGACGGGTGTTTACGGCGTGATTGCTTATTCGGTGGCGCAGCGAATTCGCGAAGTCGGGATTCGCATGGCGCTCGGCGCGCAGCGTCGCGATGTGCTGGGGTTGTTTATTAGCGACGGGATGAGGTTGGTGCTGGTGGGGTTGGTGATTGGATTGGTGAGCGCGTTTGCGTTGACGCGGTTGATGTCGAGTTTGTTGTTTGGTGTGTCGGCGACGGACGTGGTGACGTTTGCGATCGTGGCGGTGAGTTTGGGGGCGATCGGTTTGTTGGCTTGTTACCTGCCGGCAAGACGAGCGACGAAGGTCGATCCACTGATAGCGCTCAGGTACGAATGAGGAAACACAGATGACACAGATGATCACGGATGTACGGTACGCACTACGGATGCTGATCAAAAATCCTGGATTCGCGTTCGTGGTGGTGTTCACGCTCGCGCTCGGCATCGGCGCGAATGCCGCGATCTTTTCGCTCACCGACAAGGTGCTGTTGCAGAGTCTGCCGGTCGTGAAACCCGAGCAGCTCGCGGTGCTGTCGTCGTTCGATGCGAAAGGCGGGACGCGTATCGACGAGTCGTTCTCGTATCCGATGTACCAGAACCTGCGCGACAAGAACGACGTGTTCTCGGGTGTGATCGCGCGCGGCGCCACGGAGATGAACATCAGCTACGGCGACCAAACCGAACGCGTGCGCGGCGAGCTCGTCAGCGGCAACTTCTTTGACGTGCTCGGCGTGCGTCCGTGGGCCGGACGACTCTTCACCCAGGACGACGATCGCAATCCCGGCGCGCATCCGGTGGCGGTCGTTAGTTACGACTTTTGGGACCGCCGCTTCAACAAAGATCCGGACCTGATCGGCAAAACGATTCTCGTTAACGAATACCCGTTGACCGTGATCGGAGTCACGCCGCCGGGTTTCTACGGCGTCAACCTGTCGAACAACCCCGACGTGCGCGTGCCGATGATGATGACTACGGTGTTCAATCCGCGGCCGCCCGATCGCCTCAATCGTTGGCGCCTGCAATGGCTGACGCTCATGGCGCGACGCAAAGACGGGGTCAGCGCGGAACAGGCGCAAGCCTCGCTCGCAGTGCTCTACCGTCACCTGCGCGAAGCGGAAGCGCAGCAGCTTCCGCCGGACACGAGTGCTTTCGATCGCGAGCAGTTCGTGTCGCAAAAGATCGCGGTGTTGCCGGGCGAGCAGGGATTTCGCCACGTACAAAACGAACTAAAAACGTCGCTGTGGTTGTTGTTTGGCGCGACCTGCGCCGTGCTGCTAATCCTTTGCGCGAACCTCGCGAATCTGATGATGGCCCGCGCTACCGTGCGCGCGCAGGAAACCGCGGTCCGTCTCGCGTTGGGCGCGGGACGTTGGCGACTCTTGCGGCAGTGGCTAACGGAAGGCGTGGTGCTCGCGTTGATTGGCGGCGTACTCGGTGTGGTGATCGCGCTGTGGATCAAATCGGGGCTGATGGCGTTTATTCCGGCCGACTACCGCGTCAATCTCGCTGGTCCATTCGAGTGGCGTTTATATGCATTCATCCTTGGCGTCGCGATCCTGCTCGGACTCGCGTTTAGTCTCGCGCCCGCGCTTCAGGCAGCGCGACAAGTATTTGCACCCGGGCTGCGTCTCGAATCGCGCAGCGCCACTGCCGCGGGCAAGTTAGTGAGCTTGCGCAGCGGATTGATCCTGGTCCAGGTCGCGTTATCGCTGCCGTTGCTGTTCACGGCCGCGCTTTTGATCAGGACGTTGCAAAACCTGCGCGCGGTCGATCTCGGCTTTGCCAAAGATAACGTTCTGATCGCGAGCGTTAATCCCGCGCTCAACGGTTACACGCCCGAGCGGACTACAAACTTCTACAACGAACTGCTAGCGCGGACGCGCGCGCTTCCGGGTGTGAAGTATGCGAGTCTCGCGTCTGACTCGCCGCTGTCGGGTAGTTGGGACCGGTATGGCATCGTGGTCGAAGGTTACACGCCGCAACAGGGCGAGCGAATGGGGACCGACGTCACGATCGTTTCGCCTGACTATTTCAAGACGCTTTCGCTCCCGCTCGTCGCGGGGCGTGATTTCAACGACACGGATCGCGTGGGTAGTCCGCACGTCGCGATCGTCAGCGAGAAGATGGCGCAGCACTTCTTTGGCGCAACGGACCCGCTCGGCAAAAAGATCGGTCTCGAAAAAGTTCCGGACATCACGATCGTCGGTGTCGTTAAAGACGCGCAGTACGTGAACCTGCGCGAGGACGTCCGCCGTCACTTCTACCTGCCCGCCTCGCAGGAAAAGGTGCTCACCAGTCTCACGCTGCACGTCAAGACGGAGACGGATCCGCGTGGCGTCGCTGAATTGCTGCGCGCCCAATTGAAATCTCTCGATCCGCATCTGCCGCTCTACGACATTAAGACACTCTCAACTGAGATCGACGACTCGCTGATCCAGGAACGACTGGTGACGTGGCTTTCGTCGGCGTTTGGTTTGCTGGCGACGTTGCTCACGGCGCTCGGGCTTTATGGCGTGCTGACGTTTTCGGTGGCGCGGCGCACACGCGAGATCGGGATTCGGGTGGCGCTCGGCGCGCAACGAAGAGATGTGTTTCGGTTGATCATGACGCGCGGCGTGTTGCTGGTTGGTATTGGTGTGTTGGTTGGCGTGGGCGCGTCGATCGCGTTCTCGCGCTTGCTGGAGTCGTTGCTGTTTGGCGTCAAGGCGAACAGCCTCGCGACGCTCGCTGGTGTTTCGGGGGCGCTGATCGCGGTGGCGTTGTTGGCGTGTTGGCTGCCGGCGAGGCGAGCGACGAAAGTGGATCCGTTGGTGGCGCTCAGGTACGAGTAACCGGAAGAGATTTTTGGTGGTGTCGTAATCCACTTGGGACCGCAGGCGTCTCGCCTGCAAAGCTTTGATTAGAACGCTTTCCGTACCCTTGCAGGCGAGACGCCTGCGGTCCCAGGGATAGGAACATAGCAGTTCAAACACAACCGGATTTTTTACAGACCAGGGGATTTAAAAGCGAGATGAGCACTATCGTTCAAGACATAAAATTTGGCCTGCGGGTGTTGTGGAAGAAGCCGGGCTTCACGTTGATCGCGGTGCTTTCGCTGGCGTTGGGCATCGGCGCGAACACGGCGATCTTCACGCTCGTCGATGCTGTGCTGATCAAGACATTGCCGGTGCGGCAACCGGAACAGTTAGTGCTATTCGGCAACGGCCGCGACATGGGGGTGAGCATCGGCCTGCCCAATTCCAGCTTCGACCTTTTCTCTTATCCGTTCTACCGGCAAGTACAACAACGCACCGATGTTTTCTCGGGAGTCGCGAGTCTGCTGAGCCTGCAGTGGAACATGCACGGCTTCGTCAACACGAACGGATCGAGCAGCGAGATCGAGCAGATAAAGGTGCAGCTCGTCTCTGGCACGTACTTCCCCGTGCTGGGAGTCAACGCCGGACTCGGACGCGTGTTCACCGATGCTGACGATCAAACTCCGGGCGGTCATCCGGTCGCGGTCGCGAGTTATGCGTGGTGGCAACAACGTCTCGGCGGCGATCCCTCAGCGGTCGGAAAAACGATCACGATCGACAACACCGCTTACACGATCGTCGGTGTTGCGCCCAAAGAGTTCTTCGGCACCACTGTGGGTTCTGCTCCCGATCTTTGGATCCCGCTGGCGATGGAAAAGCAGTTGCCGCCTACTCATTGGGACGAACGAAACAACGATGGCTGGCAATCGCTCTACATCATCGGCCGGCTGCAGAACGGCGTAACCGCGGCGCAGGCGAATGCAGTCGTCAATCTACTCTTCAAGCAATCGTTACAGACACGCGCGGGTGCGCAGCCTTCGGCCCGCGACCTTGAGGACATTCAGAAAGCGAGTGTGGAGCTGACGCCGGTGAGCCGAGGTTTGTCGCTGCTGCGCCGGCAATTCTCACTCTCGTTGAAAGTGCTGATGGGAGTCGTCGCGCTCGTGCTGCTCATTGCGAGTGCAAACGTGGCGAACCTCATGTTGGCTCACGGCGCCGCACGCAGCAGAGAATTCGCCGTGCGTCTTGCGATAGGCGCTGGCCGTCTGCGTCTCGTCAGGCAGTTATTCACCGAGGGCGCGCTGCTGGCGCTTTTCGGCGCGCTCATCGGCGTCGCGCTTTCATGGTGGGGCAGCCGCTTGTTGTTGGTGATGGCTTCGGACGGACCGGAAGCAGTGCCGGTCGACGTCACGCCGAATCTCCGTGTCCTCGGCTTCACGATCGGCGTTTCAGCGCTTTGCGCGATCGTCTTTGGCGCCGCGCCGGCGCTGCGTGCGGCGCGAACAGAACCAAACACGTCGCTTAAAAACAAGACGAGTTCCGCGCTAAAAAATCCGCTCGGCAAGACGTTTGTAGTCGTGCAAGTCGCGCTTTCGCTTTTGCTGCTCGTGGGAGCGGGACTCTTCGTCCGCACCCTGATCAATTTGCAGAGCGTGCCCACCGGTTTCAATCAGGAAAACGCGATGCTGTTTACAGTGGACACTTCCGCCACTGGTTACAAGGCCAAAGACCCGCGTCTCGGACGTTTGCTGCGTGACGTTGAAGACCACGTCAGGTCCGTGCCCGGCGTGCAGGCGGCTTCGTTTGCCACCTACACCTTCAACCAGGGACTTTGGACCACCGCCGCTTACACGAGCGCGCCGAACTCACTCACCGACGACACCCGCACTATTCGCAACAACGTCGTGGGCCAGGACTTCTTCGCGGCGATGGGATTGCCGATCGTGCTGGGCCGCGGCTTTGGACCACAAGACACGGAGAAATCACAGAAGGTCGCCGTCATCAGCGAATCGATGGCCCAACGGTTCTTTCCCAACACCTCGCCGCTCGGCAAACACTTTGGCACTGATGGGCCGTCATCAACCGAACAGATCGAAGTCGTCGGCGTGGCGAAAGACGCCCGCTATCAGAGTCTGACTGAAGAGCTCAAGCCGATCGCGTTCTACCCGCATTCACAGAACGTAGATGCGCTGCTTAACTTCGTCGTGCGCTTCTCGGGACCGGCGGGTAACGTCGTCCCGCAGATCCGGCAAACGATCAAGCAGGTCGATCGCAATCTTCCCATCGACGACGTAGTGAGTCTTTCAGATCAGATCGGGCGGGCGCTCGTGCAACAGAAATTAGTGGCGCGGCTCGCGACGTTCTTTGGCTTGCTGGCGTTGTTGCTCGCGTGTGTCGGGTTGTACGGCGTGATGTCGTATGGGGTTGCGCGTCGCACGAACGAAATCGGCATTCGCATGGCGCTCGGCGCGCCGGGACGCACTGTGTTGTGGCTCGTGTTGCGCGAGGCGTTGTTGCTCGTCGGGATCGGATTGGCTGTCGGCGTGCTCGCGTCGCTCGCGGTTACGAAGACGGCCGCGTCGTTGTTGTACGAGTTGAAGCCGAACGATCCGTTGACGATCGCGGGCGCGACGTTGTTGCTGGCGGCGGTGGCGCTCGTTGCGGGTTATCTGCCCGCAAGGCGGGCGAGCAAAGTCGATCCGCTGGTAGCGCTCAGAGACGAGTAAGAGAGCAGGAATTCAAGGCAGACAGAAGAAGGGATTTGGAAACGATGGACACCATAATTCAAGACATCAAGTTTGGCTTGCGCATGCTGGTGAAATCTCCCAGCCTCAGCATTATCGCGACGATCGCGCTCGCGCTCGGCATCGGCGCCAACACCGCGATCTTCAGCGTCGTCAACGCCGTGCTCCTGCGGCCGTTGCCGTTTCCGGATTCCGGCAAGCTCGTGGCGCTGTTTGAAACCGCTCCGCAAGAAGGCCGAATCCGCGGCTCGCATTCATATCCGAACTTCTTCGACCTGCGCTCGCAAGCCACCACGTTCGACAAACTCGCTTGCTACTACAGCAGCGATTTCATCATGACCGGCCGCGGCGAACCCGCGCGCTTGCCGGCCGCGGTTTTCCAGCACAGTGGGATCCGAAGCTTGGAATTCACGTGACTTGAAGTCGCGGCCGCACTGACCCTATAGTGAGTCGTATTAATTTAAATCATACCAACATGGTCAAATAAAACGAAAGGCTCAGTCGAAAGACTGGGCCTTTCGTTTTAATCTGATCGGCACGTAAGAGGTTCCAACTTTCACCATAATGAAATAAGATCACTACCGGGCGTATTTTTTGAGTTATCGAGATTTTCAGGAGCTAAGGAAGCTAAAATGGAGAAAAAAATCACTGGATATACCACCGTTGATATATCCCAATGGCATCGTAAAGAACATTTTGAGGCATTTCAGTCAGTTGCTCAATGTACCTATAACCAGACCGTTCAGCTGGATATTACGGCCTTTTTAAAGACCGTAAAGAAAAATAAGCACAAGTTTTATCCGGCCTTTATTCACATTCTTGCCCGCCTGATGAATGCTCATCCGGAATTTCGTATGGCAATGAAAGACGGTGAGCTGGTGATATGGGATAGTGTTCACCCTTGTTACACCGTTTTCCATGAGCAAACTGAAACGTTTTCATCGCTCTGGAGTGAATACCACGACGATTTCCGGCAGTTTCTACACATATATTCGCAAGATGTGGCGTGTTACGGTGAAAACCTGGCCTATTTCCCTAAAGGGTTTATTGAGAATATGTTTTTCGTCTCAGCCAATCCCTGGGTGAGTTTCACCAGTTTTGATTTAAACGTGGCCAATATGGACAACTTCTTCGCCCCCGTTTTCACCATGGGCAAATATTATACGCAAGGCGACAAGGTGCTGATGCCGCTGGCGATTCAGGTTCATCATGCCGTTTGTGATGGCTTCCATGTCGGCAGAATGCTTAATGAATTACAACAGTACTGCGATGAGTGGCAGGGCGGGGCGTAACCTAGGTGACAGAAGTTAAAAGCCTCCGGTCGGAGGCTTTTGACTTTCTGCTAGATCGGCCGCATCGAATATAACTTCGTATAATGTATAATGTATATTGATTTAAATTGCAATAATAAAT
>JADMIO010819981.1_pt1 | contig 35826 bp, 21 predicted proteins | sample 8958161 | NCBI WGS metagenome assembly JADMIO01 (sample SAMN16585339, study PRJNA669376) | soil metagenome | isolation source: Crop rotation soil | place: USA: Cullars Rotation, Alabama | collected 2011
CTTTCCCGGGCGCGAGCGCACCTGTGCCGCAGCCCGCCGCCCCCGCCGCACCTGCGACGGCCAACACGCCTGCGCCGCCTGCGCCACGCCCCGCGCCTACGCGTACGCCTGAAACCGCGCCGGGCACGCAACGCGGCACCGGCAGCGAATCCACAGCCTTTGGCACGCAGCGCATCAGCGCGCAATACATCGCCTTCGTCCGCTCGAAGGTCAGCCGCATCAACGAAGCCTACATGCCGCGCGACTTCGTCAACACGACCTTGAGCGGCGAAGTCTCGGCAGACTTCGAGATGGTGCTCGACCGCAATGGTCGCATCGTGCGGCTGACGCTGTGGCGGCCTTCCGGCTATAAGGCCCTTGACGCGACGGCGAGACAGGCTATAGTTAATGCCAGCCCCTTTGAGGGATACCCCCAAACCGCAGGCGAGACCATCACTCTCACAGTGACGGTGTATTACCATCCATCGCGGTGATGTATGCGAACAGCGAAACGATCCGTGCGGCTGCGGCGCAGGCGCGCTTTATCTGTCTTTATCCTGGCTGTCGCCTTGATTCTCAATAGCCATCTTTCCGCCGCCTTCGCGCAGCAATCGTCGAGCGACGCCTATCGCGCCGATCAGAACGCGGACGCCGGCAGTCAGACCGTCTCGCGTCCGCGCCGCATCGACCCCGACCGGCAGTACGACGACGACGGCCCGCTCGTCCGCGTCGCGCTGGAGACGGACGTGACCGACATTACGCTCAGTTCTTCGTCGGGCTTCATCGTGCTGCACAGCGACGCGCGGCGCGGCGACGAAAAGATCGCACGCCGCCCCGTGCGATTCGAGATACGCCAGCAACTCGTGCGGCCGGCCAGCGCCGCGCCGCGTGACACGCAACGGCGCACACGCGACACGGCCGAGCCGTCTTACCCGCGCGTCTCGCATCTGGTCGCCGTCGAAGGCGACCGCGTGCTGGCGACGAGCGACGACCGCTTGATCCTCACCGCCGCCAACACCGCAGAGCCGCCGCGTCCGCTCGCAGAGGCGCGACCCGAATCGCGCAAGGAGAGCAAGGAAAGCAAGGAGAGCGCCGCGCGCGACAGCGATTACCTGGAAAAGCAACGCCGCGACGCCGAAGCATTGTGGGGTTCGCGCTCGAAACCGTCTCGCGATGACTCGCCGGGCGTCATCATGAATCCCGCGCTCGGCGGCACCTCGTCGGTTCGCACGGCCGCTTACCTGCGCGTCGGCGGCAAAGAGTATCGCGGCGAGATGCAACTCATCCTCAACGCGCGCGGCCGCATCAACGTCGTCAACGCGCTGCCGATGGAGCAGTACCTGCGCGGCGTCGTGCCGATGGAACTATCGCCCGGCGCGTACCCGGCGATGGAAGCCTTGAAGGCGCAGGCCGTGGCGGCGCGCACCTACGCGCTGGCGCATCACAGCCAGTCGCGCGAAGCCGACTTTGATCTGCGCGACGACACGCGCTCGCAGGTCTATGGCGGGCTGACGGCCGAGCGCGACTTGAGCAACCGGGCCGTCGAAGAGACGCGCGGCGTCGTGGCGCTCTACACGAATGAAGAAGGCCGGCTGGTGCCGATTGACGCGCTCTACACGGCCAACTGCGGCGGGCGCACGGAGAACAACGAAGTGATCTTCGGCGGCAAGCCGCTCTCTTACCTGCGCTCGGTCGTCTGCCAGCCCGACCGCCAGACGCTGGCCGGTCACGACATCATCTCGAACCGCACGGCCGATTCATTAGTCGAAGCCGAAGGCCGACAGCTCGCGCGTGACATTGCCCTGCTGCACGTGCTCGGCTTTCCGCTGCCACATAAAGCGTCGAACAGTTACCTGCGCGGCACGCCCGACGACGGCGAGGTGCGCAACTGGATGGCGCGCGTCGCCGAGATGGCCGGGCGCGACGCGCCGCGAACGACGAAAGACGCGACGCGGCTCGGCGGCTTCGCCCTGTCGCTGGCGGCGGCGCTGTATGGCGAAGGCCGCGCGAGCCTGCTGCTCACGCCTGCCGACGTGGATTACCTGCTCGCGGGTCTCGCTGTGAAAGACGCGACGCCGGACGTGCGCGCCAACCTGGCGATGCTGCTGCGCGACCGCATACTGCAATGGCCTGCCGGGTCGGACAGCCGCGCGCCGCTCACGCGTGCGACAGTGATCGAAACGCTGGCCCGCTCTGTCTTCGTGAAATCGCGCGCCGCGCAGACTGGCGGTCTGCCATCACCTGTCGCCGAATTGAAGTTTGAAACGACTCGCGCCGCTGAGCAGGGCCGCCTCTTGCTCACGCCGCGGCCTGCGGTCAAGCAAGCCTCCGAAGTGGCTTCAGCGAAGACCGCCGCGAAGCCAAAGGCAACCACCGATTCAAACAAGGCCAAAACGAATACCACGGCGGCGAGAAGCAATAATGAACCACGGCCCGCGCGCGCCGGTCAGGAGATGACGACGAAAGAGATCATCACCTACTCGAATGCAACCGGCTTCGACCGCGACAATCCGGCCACGCGCGCCGTCACACGTGACGCGCTCGACGGCCTCGAAGTCGCACAGGGCGCGTGGCTCTTCCGCAGCTTTGGCGATGCGGGCTACGCGGTTGACCGGCTAACGCTCGTAGGCGGCGAGCGCGTCATCTATCATGTCAACGCGGCGGGCGACGTGGACTTCATCGAAGCGGTGCCGTCCGAGCGCGGCGCATCGAGCGACCGTTTCTCCAGCGTCGCGCAGTGGCAGGAGCGAGTCAGCGCCGAAGAGATGCAGCGGCGGCTGGCGCGCGCCAACGTCAACGTCGGAGCGCTCGAAAGCATCACGCCGACAGACTTCACCGACTCGAACCGTGTGATCGAGATCGAAGTCGCGGGCGATGACGGCACGGCCCGTTTGCACGGGCCGCAGTTGCGCAGCGTGCTCGGCTTGAAGGAGAACCTCTTCGTGGTTGACCGTGAGGTGGATGCGCGTGGGCGCGTGACGGCATTCGTCTTCACGGGGCGCGGCTGGGGCCACGGCGTCGGCATGTGCCAGGTCGGCGCATATGGTTTAGCGCGCGACGGCTACACGTACACGCAGATTCTTCAGAAGTACTACACCGGCGTGAAGGTACAGAAGATTTATTGACCGGACGCGCCTTCGCGGATCAGTGCGCGGCCGATCACCATGCGCTGAATCTGATTCGTCCCTTCATAAATCTGCGTGATCTTGGCGTCGCGCATGAACTTCTCCACGGGATAATCGCGGCAATATCCATACCCGCCGAACAACTGCACGGCGTCTGTCGTCACGCGCATCGCCGTGTCGGTGGCGAAGACTTTCGACATCGCCGAAATCTTCGACACGTCTTTGACGCCTGCGTCAACGGCGCGCGCCGCGGCGTAGACCAGATGCCGCGCCGCTTCGACCTGCGTGGCCATGTCTGCGAGCATGAACTGTATGCCCTGGAACGACGCGATGGACTGGCCGAACTGCTGCCGCTGCTTGGTGTATTCTAACGCGAGGTCGAGCGCGCCTTGCGCGATGCCTAACCCTTGCGCGGCGACGAACGGGCGAGCCACGTCGAGCGTCATCATCGCGTGCTTGAAGCCGCGTCCTTCCGCGCCGCCTAGCAGGTTTGCGGCAGGCACCTTCAGGTCGTGAAAGTGTGTCTCGTTGACCGGCACGCAGCGTATGCCCATCAGGTCTTCGCGCTTGCCGAGTTCAAAGCCCGCCGTTTCGCGCTCGACGATGAAGCCGGTCACGCCGCGCGTGCCGCGTTCAGGACTCGTCGTCGCGAAGACCGTATAGAGGCTCGCCGCCGCGCCGTTGGTCGTCCACTTCTTGTCGCCGTTGATGACGTAAGTGTCGCCGTCACGTTCGGCGCGCGCCTTCAAGCTGCCGGCGTCCGAGCCTGCGTTCTTCTCAGACAAGCAGAAGGCGATCAGCTTGCGGCCCGACGCGATGTCGGGCAGGTACTTCTGCTTCTGTTCCTCTGTGCCGCCGAGCACAATCGGCAGCGAGCCGAGCGCGTTGACCACGTAAGCGCAGCCGATAGCGCCGCAGCGCCGCGAAATCTCTTCGACGACGATGCAGAGATTGAGCAGGCCGGAGCTTTGTCCGCCGTAGTCCTTCGGAACCCACATGCCCATCAGCCCCGTCTCTTGCAGCGCCTTGATGACTGACCAAGGGTATTCGCCCGTGCGGTCAAGCTCTGCGGCGACCGGCTTGACGTAATTCTCTGCGACCTCGCGCGCGAGATCACGATAGTGCAGGTTGTCCTTGTTTAATAATTCGTCCACCGATTGATCCTCCTTCGACGATGATTGCAGGCTCGCGGCGAAGGCGGATTGTATAAGGCGGCTGCACGGCGAGTCAAACAATCGCGCATCAGTAAGGCAGCGCCAATCGCTCGACTTCGCGCGCGTCGGCGTCGAAGCTGACAATCGCGCGCGGCGGTGCGCTGAGTTGTAGCTCGCGGCCCGCAAGCTTGACCTTCTTCTTCGTCGCCCCATTGCTGTCGTTCAACAGTGTGACGATGACGCGACCGTCGTCTGCGCGCACGGCCCAATAACTCTGCTTGCCGCCATCGTGATACTCGATCACTTCACCGTTCCAGGCGAGCCGCGAATAGAGACTGTAGACGCGCCCCGTCGGCGTCAGGTGCCAACCGCGGCTGAGCGCTTCGCCTTTCAAGCGCTCGTCGCGCGTGCCGCTCACCGTCGCGCGGCCCTTGCGATTAGCCCAGTAGAGTATCGAATGATAAGGCACGCCGTGAATGTACATCGCTTCGATTTCGGGGCGGCTCATCACGTCTGCGAGCTTGCGCGCGAACTCCATCGCGTACTTGTTCGTCAGGTGCGGGTTGTCCTGGAGAGTCAGGCGGATGTTGAACTCGGTGATGAGATAACGCATCTGCGGCGCAAACGGGCGGACGATCTTATTAAAAGCATCGACGCTCTTTCCATTCATGCCGCGCGAATAAAGATGCAGCACGCCGTAGATGTCCGCGCGATTTTTCAGGTCAACGCGCTGCGTGAGCGCCTGCATCATGCGCGTGTTCCACACCGTGTCCGTGAGCTTCGTCGGCGTGTTGTTGTCGTTGCCGACCGTGAGCGGTAACGCGAAGCGCACGCCGAGCGGCGTCAACCGCTCGATCACGTCGGCGGCGTGCGCGGCGTACTCTTCGGGCTGCCACGGGCGATAGTTCAGCCACGGCTCGTTCGACAGCTCGACGGCGACGAGCTTCGACTGCAAGCCGCGGCTCAAAAAAGTCTGCACCGCGTCGTAGGCCGCCTGCGGACCTTCTTCGACGTTGACGCCGAAGACCGTCGTGAAGTCATGCGTCGCGATGAAGTTGGCGTAATCGTCGAGCGCGAACCACGGGAATTGATTCGTCAGCTTGTTCTCGGCCTTAACCTGCTCGGTCGCTTGCTGACCGCGCGCGCTGTAGAAGCCGTGCGAGCTGAAACGCAAGCTGCGCAACCCGGCAAGGGCGAACGCGGCGGCCATCTCGTCGCCTTCGTCTTTGTGCTGCCACGCGTCAATCAGCGGCGAAAAGCTGTTCGCGAATAGCAAGTCCGCGCCGAGCACGGGCGCGCGATGGCTGGCGGCTGGCGGCGCGCCGGTTGGTTCATTTCGATTTGCCGCCGGCAGCGCGCGCGCTTGAGACAGCATCAACGCGGCGCAGCAAACCAGCCCGGCGAATCGTTGGATTCTCTTTTCTCTCATAGGTAGAATGACCATTCCGGCAACATCATCTCTTATGACGCTTTCAACCGCTAAACGGGTTGGTCTGTGGGCGCTCGCGGCGCTGTTGGCGACGCTGGCGGCGGGCTTGCTCTTTTCGGCGAAGTTCCGCCATCAAGCGCGCCGCGTCGTCGTCAAGACCGAGATGACCGTAGCCGGCTGGCGCGGCCACCCGGCACGTCTCGTGTCGCTCGCAGGCAGTGTCGCCGCCGCCGGCGCGCAGATTCAAGCGCTCGACTCGCGCTCAGGGTGGGCGGCGCTCGCCGACAACGAAGGCCGCTTCGTGCTGCCCGGCGTGACGTGGTATCCGGGCGCGAGCTATGACCTCGTGTTGTCAACCGACGGCGAGACGGGGAGACTGATTTCGCTAAAGCCATCGCCGCCGCCATCCGAAGCGGAGACGATCAACCTCGGCGCGCTCTCTTTCGACGGAGGCAAGGCGGTCGCGTTACGTGGTCTGCCGGGCGTCTCCAGCTTCTCTTATGAGAAGTATGATTCGGCCAACGCCGCGTTCTACCGTGACCTGTACGCGCAGATCACCGCTGGCAAGCAGACCGACGAAGCCATCATCGGCGCGGTGAATGATTACGTCGCCACCAAGCTCGATTACAGTCAGACGCAGTGGGAACTCGGTTCGCCGCGCCGCATTCTCGAAACCGGCTCGCAGTACTGCGGCCACCTGAGCGCGGCGATGGCGACGCTGCTCGCGAGCGGCGGATACAGCGTGCGGCAGGTCAATGTCATAGACGACCAGTCGCCGCCGGGTACGCACGTGGTCGTCGAAGTCTTCTATGGCGGCGCGTGGCATGTGTACGATCCGACGTATGGAACGGTCTACCGCAACCGCGAAGGCGAAGTCGCCAGTTACGAACAACTGCGGCTCGACCCTTCGGCGATCAAAGAAGAGTTGTTCGCGCGGCTCACGCCCAAGCAGCGGCGCGCGACAGTGGCGCTGCTGCTCGGCGTCTTCGCCACCGGCCATCATCACTTTTATTACTTCCAGGGTCAGCCTTAGTGCAGTATTTAAGCGAATTAAGCTGGCGAGGCTCGCTTCAAGCCACGTCAGCGCAGGCTTCGCGCACGCGAGCGTCCTTCGCACGCTCGCGAGCGTGCGAAAGGCGCTCGCCTGCGCACGAAGGACGCTCACGTGAGTGCGAAAGACGCTCACGTGAGTGCAAAGGGCGCTTGCGTGCGCGCAAAAGACGCTTGCCTGCGTCCTTTATATCCACGCGAGCGTTAAGCCTGCGCAGCTTCGCGCTAAACGAACGCGGGCCGGCGCAGTCGCGGCGCTCTATTTACGAAGGATTGAGGGGACGGACGCCTGTTGAGTTTTCGGTGAGGTCTGCGCGAACTTCGTGTGCGGAGTTTTGATCGAATACTTCAGGATGCACCACAGGGCTTTGACGCCGTCACGCCAGCCGATCTTCTTGCCTTCTTCGTACGTCCGCCCGGAATACGAGATGCCGACTTCGTAGATGCGCAGGCCCATGCGCGCGATCTTCACCGTGACTTCGGGCTCGAAGCCGAAGCGGTTCTGCTCCAGCCGTATCGCCTGAATGACTTCGCGGCGGAAGACCTTGTAGCCGGTCTCCATGTCGGTCATGTTCAAGTTCGTAAACATATTCGAGATCAACGTCAGCAGGCGGTTGCCGACCGAATGCCAGAAGAACAAGACGCGGTGCTCTTTCGTCGTCAGGAACCGCGAGCCATAGACTACGTCGGCTTTGCCGTCGATCAACGGCTTGAGCAGCACGGGGTAATCGGCCGGGTCGTATTCGAGGTCTGCGTCCTGCACCAGCACATAATCGCCCGTCGCTTCCTGAAAGCCGCGCCGCAGCGCCGCGCCTTTGCCGCGGTTCTGCGGCTGCAAGAAGACGCGCAGGTTGTCGTGCTGATTCGCTAACCGCGTGAGCAGGTCGCGTGTGCCATCGGTCGAGCCGTCGTCAACGACGAGAATCTCTTTCGGCACCTCGACCGCCTGGACGCGGGCGATGACTTCGGCGACCGTGGCCGCTTCGTTGAAGACAGGGATGACGACGGAAAGCTTCATGAGTAAATCGCGCGCGGGCCGCGCTCGCGTAGCCGAGTGTAAAAGCGCGGCGGCGGCAAAGTCAATCACGCTTCCGCGGCGGCGAGAAAGTGGCGTGGTGAAGTGACACAATTTGTCGCACGGCCGCACACGGCAGAATGCTACGACGACGCTGCTGCGTGTTATGGATCACTCGTTTCGCCCACCGGCCGCCCGCTTCGCTTCACCTGAGAAGGTAAGGCGTTAGCCGCTTTTATCACGTTCGCGCATGCTGCTGCATGTGACCGCGCGCCGCGCCGTAAGCTGGCCTTGATCTTGCTTCGCATCAGCATTTGACAAAGGTGTGCGCGTATGGTTTACTAGCGCCACTGAAACTGAGAGTAGCCCCTGATTGATAGATAAATTCAACGACCTCATTCGTGTTGTTGTTAATTTCGGGCCGGTCAGTCTGAAGCCCTGGACCCGGCCTCGGTGAGCGTCAGCCCCTGTAGTACCGAACGTTTGACCGTCAAGCGACTAACTGCCTCAGACTGAAGCGCTGCCCGTGTGCGGCCGATGCGCACGGCAGGTGGGAACGCCGCATGTCCCGCAGTTCACTAGCTTGTGCCACTAGCGTCTTCTCAGGAGTTTCGTTCGCGGAGGCAAGTATGACACGCTTTATCAAACCGGCATGGTTGAGCTTCTTCGTCCTCGTCTTCGGTCTACTGGCGGCGCAGTCCGCTTCGGCAAGCACCTTCACGGCCATCGCCGACGATGATCTCATCATCAGCGCGCGCGCCATCGTCACCGGCAAAGTCCTCTCCATCGAGAGCAACTACGACGCACAACAGGACCGCATTTATACTTACGTCACGGTCAAGGTTCAGCAAGTCCTCAAGGGCCAGATCACCGAGCGCCGCATCGTCCTGAAAGAGCTGGGCGGGCAAGTCGGCAATCGCGGCCTGATCGTCTGGGGCAATCCGCAGTTCCAGAGCGGCGAACGCGTCCTGATCTACCTCGACACGTGGAAGGACGGCAGCCTACGCACCTACCAGTTGTTTCTCGGCAAATTCAACATCGTCACGGACGCGGCCACGGGCCATGAGTACGTGCAGCGCGGCGAGTCCGACGAGAGCACATCGCTGCTGCGCCCGCAGACCGTCGGCCAGCCCGGCCGCACCTACACAGACCGCATGGAGTTGAACAGCTACCTGCGTATGGTGAGCGAGCGGCTGGCGGCGAATCAGGCGCAGTCGGATCAGTTCCAGCAGACTTACTACGGCGGCGTGGCGCTGAATGCGCAGCCGGCCGAATACAGCAAGGTCGCGGGACGCGGCGACATTCATCCCGAGTGGACTTACATCAGCAGCGCGCACCCGCGCTGGTTCGAGCCCGACAGCGGCCAGCCCGTCGTCTTTCAAGTGAACCCCGATCAAGCGCCGAACCCGCAGATCATGGACGACGTAGCGGCGGCGATGAACGCGTGGGGTTCGGTGCCGGGCACCTCTCTGCGCATCAGCACAGGCGGCACGACTTCGATCTGTCGCGAAGGCATCGGCACGAACCTGATCCTGTTCAACGCCTGCGATGGCCGCTGGGCACCCTCGTCGGGCTGTTCGGGAACGCTGGCGCTGGGCGGACTGGGCTGGACTGGCAATTCGACCATCATTGGCGGCGTCGCTTACCTGCAAGCGACGGCCGGCTTCATTTCGTTCAACCCTTACGCGAGCTGCTGGTTCAGCGACCATTGCAACGTGCGCGAGATCACTACGCACGAGCTGGGTCACGCGATGGGGCTGGGTCACTCGGCCGATACGACGGCGACGATGTACGCCTTCGCGCACTTCGACGGCCGTTGCGCCGGTTTGATGGCGGACGACAGGGCCGGCATCACGACGATCTATCCCGGTTCGGGTGGCGGCTCGGCGCTGAGCGTGACGACGACTTCGCTGCCTAACGGCACGGTCAGCACGCCTTACACAGCGACCTTGCAAGCGTCGGGCGGTACGCTGCCTTACTCCTGGAGCGTGACGAGCGGCGCGCTGCCGGCGGGCTTGTCGTTGAACGCGGCGACCGGCGCAATCACCGGCACGCCGACCACCGCGGCAACATCTAATTTCACCGTGCAGGTGCAGGATTCGGCCTCAGCGACCGCAAGTAAATCGCTCTCCATCGTCGTCAACTCGTCAGGCGGCGGCGGCGGCGGCGGCACGTTCAACTCGCAATTCGTCTCGCAGAACGTGCCGACCACGTTGACGCCGGGCCAGACCTTCGTGGCGAACCTCGTCTGGACGAACACCGGCACGAGCATATGGGATGGCTCGCTCGGCGGCTTGCGATTGATCTCGCAGAATCCCGCGAACAACACGACCTGGGGCGGCAACACGGTGCTGCTGACGCCGTTCGTCGTCTTGCCGGGCCAACAGCTCAACGTCTCCTTCCAGGCCATCGCGCCGTCAACTGCTGGCACATACAACTTCCAATGGATACTGGCGAGCGACGCCGTCTCGACCTTCGGCCAGCCGTCTACCAACGTCGTCATACAGGTCGGTAGCGGCGGCGGTGGTGGTGGTGGCGGCGGCAGCACCAACAACGCGGCCTTCGTCTCGCAGACGGTGCCGGCGACGATGACTGCGGGTCAGTCAACGTCTGTGTCGCTGACCTTCACCAACACCGGCACGACCACCTGGACGCCGGGCAGTTACGTGCTCACCTCGATGAACCCTGTGAGCAACATCGTCTGGGGGTTCAGCCAGGTCGCGCTGTCGTCATCGGTCGCGCCCGGCGCAAACGTCACATTCAATTTCAGCGTCACCGCGCCGACCGCGACCGGGACTTACAACTTCCAGTGGGGCCTGGCGCAGTCGGGCGTCGGCACCTTCGGCTCGCCGAGCACGAACGTCGCCGTCTCGGTGACGGGCGGCCAGACCTCCGGCAACAACGCGCAGTTCATGTCGCAATCGGTTCCCGCCAACTGGACGCCCGGGCAGACCTACACCATCTCGGTCACGATGAAGAACACGGGCACGACGACATGGGGAACGACCACTTACAAGCTCGGCTCGCAGAGCCCGGCCAATAACACCAGTTGGGGACCGAGCCGCGCCTCGCTGCCTAAGAACGTTCCGCCCGGCTCGCTCGGCACCTTCACCTTTGTCGTGACTGCGCCGATGGCCTCAGGGACGTTCAACTTCCAATGGGAGATGATTCAGGAAGGCAGCAGCTTCTTCGGCGACATGACGCCGAACAAGCCGCTGGTGAATGGCGGCGGCGGTGCGACGGACGGCGCGAGCTTCGTCTCGCAGACGGTGCCGGCGACGATGACTGCGGGCCAGTCGGTGCCGGTGTCGCTGACCTTCACCAATACAGGTACGACGACCTGGACGCCGGGCACCTACACGCTCGGCTCGCGCAACCCCGACGGCAACATGACCTGGGGCATGAATCAGGTGGCGCTGTCGTCATCGGTCGCGCCGGGCGCGAGCGCTACGTTCAACTTTAACGTCACCGCGCCAGCGACAGCCGGGACGTACGCCTTCCAGTGGGGCATGAAGCAAGGCACCACTTACTTTGGCGCGTCATCGACCGCGACCTCCGTGAACGTCACGGCCGCGGGCGGCGGCGGCACCAACAACGCGCTGTTCATCTCGCAGACCGTACCCGCGACGTTGACCACAGGGCAGGCCGTCAGCGTGACGGTGACGATGCGCAACAACGGCACGACGACGTGGGCCGCAGGCACTTACAGCTTGCAATCCCAGGCGGGCGCGTCGTGGGGCGTCAGCCGCGTCAACGTCGCGTCGGCAGTCGCGCCGGGCAGCAACGGCGTCTTCACCTTCACGATCACCGCGCCGGCGACGGCCGGGACGTACAACAGCCAGTGGCGTATGGCGCAGGACGGCGTAGGGGTGTTCGGCGACCTGACGCCTAACGTCGCCGTCGTCGTGTCGGCACCCGGCGGCGGAATCGCCCCGCTGGTCCTCGTGACCGCGAGCCTGCCTTACGGCACACGCGGCGTCGGGTACAACCAGCAACTCGTCGCCACGGGCGGGCGTCAGCCTTACACGTGGTCTTACACGGGCAGCCTGCCCGCGGGCGTGACGCTCAACAGCAACACGGGCGTCATCAGCGGCACGCCGACCAGCGGCGGCAGTTACACACTGACCGTCACTGTGCGCGACGCCGACGGCCGCACGGCGAGCAAGACCTATAAGACCTTCTTCCAATAACCTCTCGGAACTTGCGGGCGGGGGCAAAGTCACTCGTTGCCCCCGCCCGCTTCCCTCACGCCGCGGCTTCCTGCAAACATTCCTAAGACATCGAGCGACTTTATTGTCCACTCGCGGTGGCCGCGCTTACCCGCACTGAAGCGCCGGCTATTCGATACACTGCATCACTCTGTTTGTAAGATTAAAGTACGCAACTGCTTTATCCGCGCTTGCGGGTCTAAAGAAGGCGGCGATTTAGCGGCCTCACTTGGCGACCGCGACGCCGGCTCGCGCTGGCACAGCCATTGCTTTTAGTGACTGCGTGACTTCGACGCGCAGCCCGACGCGGGCGGTGCGAGTCGAACACAAGTACAGACTAGGGAGAGATGGAGGGACACGATGCTTTGGACAATCTTTGTCATTCTTCTGGTGCTCTGGCTGCTCGGCCTGATCGGCCATGTCGGCGGTGCTTTGATTCACTTGCTGCTGGTCGTCGCGGCAGTCGTGTTGATCATCAACCTGTTGAGCGGCCGTCGCACAGTGGTTTAGACGGACAGCGTAACTTCGACTTTGGGGAAAGCTGATGCGTGGGCTGGCCGAGCGGCCCGACCCGCGTATCAGCTTTTTTTTATTCAGCACTCGCCTCGCATCATCAATCCTCGGCGGCCGGCTTCCGAGCCATTCCTTCCCTGCACTCTTTACAAACTCTTAACAACCTCGCGGGCAAATCGCGCAACTGCGCACGCCCCGTCGGCGTTATTGATTCGCGGCGGCAGGTAGTCGCGTGCGCGCGTTTGGATTAACATAAAGAATCTGGAGGAGCAGCCATCATGAAGGAGGAAACTACGATGTATCGCATATCAGGCAAGCAGTTGGTCGCGATTGCTATGGCCTCCGCGCTGTTCGCCGTCCTCATGGTCGTTCTGGCGCAGCGCGTGTTCGAGAGGTCGAACCGCTCCCCTGCGACCTTCGGCGCGGGCCTTGAGCCGGTCGCCATCGCCGACCCAACGGTCGCAAGCGAAGAACAGAATAACATCGAGATTTATCAAGCCTACAGCCCCGGCGTCGTCAACATCACCAGCACCGTTTACCAGCAGAGCCTCTTCGGCGTCTACCCGTCAGAAGGCACAGGCTCCGGCTCGATCATCGACGAAAAGGGCTACATCCTGACGAACTACCACGTCGTGCAGGGCGCGACGCAGTTGGAAGTTCAGGTCGAGAACGATAAGTTCAAGGCGACGCTCGTCGGCACGGACCGCGACAACGATCTGGCGGTGATTAAGATCGAGCCGCCGCGCGACCACAAGCTGACGGTGATCAAGCTCGGCACTTCGACGGGGCTCAAGGTCGGCCAGAAGGTGCTGGCCATCGGCAACCCGTTCGGCTTGCAGCGGACGCTGACGACCGGCATCATCAGCGGCCTCGAACGCCCGCTGAGCGATCCGGCCTCGCGTCGCACGATCAACGGCGCGATTCAGACCGACGCCTCGATCAATCCGGGCAATTCGGGCGGGCCGCTGCTGAACGCGAAGGGCGAACAGATCGGCATCAACACGGCGATCTACAGCCCGAACGGCGGCGGCTCGGTCGGCATAGGCTTCGCCGTGCCCGTAGACATCGCCAAGAAGATCATTCCCGAACTCATCAGCAAAGGCTACGTCACGCGCCCGTACCTCGGCGTCGGCTCGTTCCCGATCAATGAACGCATCGCCCGCGCCTTCAGCCTGCCGGTCAGTGAAGGTTTGATGGTCATCAACGTGGCGCGCGGCAGCGGCGCAGCGGCGGCCGGCTTGCGCAGCGCGGCGCTCAGTCAAGACTTCTGGGGCAACACCTCGATTCAGCGCCTGGGTGATGTCATTGTCAGCGTCGATGGTAAGAAAGTCACCAGCACCGACGACCTGCAAACCGCCATGCAGGACAAGAAGCCCGGCGACACCGTGCAGGTCGAACTCCTGCGCGACGGTGAACACGCCACCGTCTCTGTACGGCTGAGCGAACGCCCGCCACAAGAAAGATAACGACGCGGCGATGGGGCGATGGGGCGACACGGCGAAGGGGAGACGTGGCGAGGGAAAGATGGATTCAAGTATCCGCTTCCCCACGCTACATCTCCCCTTCGCGTCTCTCGTCACTTTCTCCGTGTCGCCCCATCGCCCCATCGCCCCATCGCTCTTCGCTTCAGCGATTCGCGTTCTGCTCCTCGCGCATCTCCCTTTGTAATTTGCGGTACTCTGAGACGGCGGCGTCGTGCTCGGCGGCGGTGCGCGAAAACTTGTGCCGCCCGTCGCGGCTGTTGACGACGAAGTACAGGTCGTCGGTGTTGTCGGGATTCAGCACGGCTTCAATCGAAGCGCGCCCCGGCGAAGCAATCGGGCCGGGCGGCAGGCCCGTGACCAGATACGTGTTATAAGGCGACTGCCGCTGGCGGAAGCGCGGCTGGTTCGGGTTGCCGTCGTAATCGCCCGCCAGAACCGCCGCGTAGATGAAGGTCGGGTCGCTGCCGAGCGGCATGCCGATCCGCAAGCGGTTGAAAAAGACCGAAGCCATGTGCGGCCGCTCGTCGGGTATCTTCGCCTCCTTCTCGATGATCGACGCGAGCGTGATGACCTGATGAACGGTCAGGTTTATTTGATTGGCGCGCGTGCCCCACTCCGGCGTGAAGACATCGTTGAAGCGATTGACCATCGCGCGAATCAACTCCTCAGGCGTCGTCTTCGCGTTGTAGCTGTAGGTGTCGGGAAAGAGGTAGCCTTCGAGGTTGCGCGCCTCGGGTGCGATGCGCTGGACGAGCGACGGATCATTCGTCAGACGCAGGAACTCCTCTTTGCTCGCCAGATTCGTCTTCTCCGCCAGCGTTTCGGCGATGTCGAAACGGTTGTAGCCTTCGGGGATCGTCACGCGCTCAAGAAAGATTTCGCCGCGGCGTATCTTGTCAATCGCCTGCATCGGCGAGATGGGCGAGGCGAACTTATAATCGCCGGCGCGCAGGCCGCCGCTGCGCCCCGTCAGCCGCAAATAAAGGCGCAAGGGTATCGGGTGGCGCACGATACCTGCCTCGCTGAGCTTGGCGACGACGGCCGCCGCGCCGGTGCCGGGCTCGATGGTGATGATGCGTTCGGCCGACGGGTGATCGACGGGGCGGTTCACGTCGCGCCGCACCCACAGCGCGAATGCGCCGGCGGCGAGCGCCAACAGCACGACCAGCAGCAGTAAGAACTTCAACACCGAGAAGCCGCGCTGGCCTGCGCGTGAAGGATCAACAATCGACGGTTTGCTAAATGGCGAGGGCAAGAGTTCAATCATTCGTTTGTCTGGCACGTTTCACCCGCTCGGACGCGGCGAGGAAGTCTTCGAGGATCAGCATGGCGGCGAACTCGTCTGAGCGCCCGCGCCGCGCGGCGCGGTCGAGGCCGCGCTCGATCATCATCTGCTCGGCCTCGTAACTGGTCAGCCGCTCGTCCTGCGTGAAGACCTCGATTGAGAGTGCCGCGCGCAGCCGCTCGACGAAGCGCAGCGCGGTGGCCGCCGCGTCGCCGACCGTGCCGTCCATCCTGAGCGGCAAGCCGACGACGACGGCCTCGACTTCGAGGTCTTCGGCGATAGATTTTAAGCGTGCGATGTCACGCTCGTTAGTCGTCCTGCGAATCGTCTCGACAGGCCGCGCACTCAGCCCGAGCGCGTCGGAGACTGCCGTGCCGATCCGCTTCGAGCCGAGGTCTATGGCGAGTACTCGCATTGGCAAAAGTATAAGAAGCCGCTTCGCGCAGTGTCAACGAGTGCCATCGGCGGGCCGATTTCAGCTACCATCATCGCGTCGCTTCTGTTATTGTTTGCAGTCGCGTTAGTTTAAGGGGCCTCTTGCGGTTATCCCACTAACACATCAACAAACATTTCACAGGGCCGCCTCTGTCGCCGATCTCTGTAGGCTGGACGCGGTGTAGTAGGGAGAGATATGAAGCGGAGTTCTACGTGGGCGTTGATCGTCATCGTCACCTTCATATGGACGGCCAGCGCCGCCGGGTTGTTCGCCGCCCCCGCGCCGCAGGGCCGCATCGCGCAATGGCCGCCATTATCGCAACAGCTTATCGACGCGGGCGTCACGCCGGGTAGCGCGCTCGAAGCGCTCATCCGCGCCAACCAGGACTTCTCGCTGCTGCGGCCGGATGAAGCGAAGGACACGTTGAGGCTGCCGCCGTGGCTGCGCGTCTACTGGCGCAAAGGCCACCCGGAAGGTAACTACTCGGCGAGCGACCCCACGGGCGGCTACCCGCTCGTGCTGAAAGAAATCTACGAGTGGATGCTGTCGCACCAGGACTTGCAGCCGGGCAAGCCTGAGCCGTTCGTGTCGCCATCGCTTTCGCCCGACGCCAGCGTCACGCAAGAGGCGCGCGCCTCCGGCTTGCAGAGCGTGGCGCGCAGCGAATCCGACGTGCGCATCAATTTCTTAAATCCTCTACAGATCATCATCGGCTCGAATAACATCGGCGGCAGCGGCTTGCAGGCGCAGTACTTCTCTTCCGACGGCGGCGCGACCTGGGGGCAAAGTTCGCTGCCGATTGTCGCGGGCGACTCTTTCCATTCCGACCCGGCCGTGGATTGGACTTCGGATGGCAGGGCGTGGTCGGCCACGCTCGGCATCAATTCGTCCCAAACCGTGCTGCAAGGCCGCATATACGTTTCGACCAACGCCGGCGCGACCTGGACGTTCGATAACACGTACACGGGCAGTCAGACCAACGTAGACAAAGAGATGATGTGGATAGACCACAGCGCCGTGTCGCCGTTCAAAGACAACATCTATGTGATCTGGCACAACGGCAACCCGGCGTTCATCAACCGGCGCACGTCGGCCGGCTGGCAGACACCCATTCAAGTGAGCGGCGCTGAGACCACCGGCACCGCCATCGGCAGCGACATCAAAACCAACCGCGACGGCGACGTGTTCGGCTTCTGGCCGGCCACAGGCAACCGCGGGATCTTCGTGACCAAGTCAACCAACGGCGGCGTCTCGTTCGGGACGCCCGTAAAGATCGCCACAACCTTCGACAGTTTCGACATCGGCGTGCCGTCGTTCAACAGCCGCCGCGCGCTGATCTACGTCTCGGGCGGCGCTTACAAGTCGCCGACCAAAAACATGGTCTACGCGACGTGGACGGATCTGACGGGCGCGGCGGGCTGCGCGGCCTCGGGCAACGAGCCGGGCTCGAACACCGCGTCCACCTGCAAGACGCGCATCTGGTTCGCGCGCTCGACAGACGGCGGCGCGACGTGGAGCGCGCCGGCGATGATCAACAATCAGGCGAGTCTCAGCGACCAGTTCAACCAGTGGCTGGCTGTGGACGAGACGACCGGCGCGATTGGCGTCATCTACTACGACACGGCGAGCGACGCGGGCCGCAAGAAGACGGACATCTGGTATCAGTCGTCGTTCAACGATGGCGTCACCTGGAACACGCCCGTGAAGATCACTTCGGTGCAGACAGACGAGACCATATCGGGCTCGGATTCGGGCAATCAATACGGCGACTATAACGCGCTGTCGGGTTACGCGGGCGTCTTCTTCCCGTCGTGGACAGACCGCCGCAACAACGCGCGAGAAGAGATATGGACGGCGCGCGTGGCTGACGCGGCTTGCACAGCACCGGGCTCGCCGACCATCGGCACGGCCACCGCGCCGGCCAACAATCAGATTCAAGTGACGTGGACGGCCGGCTCGCCCGCGGCGTCTTCTTACAATGTCTACCGCGCCATCGGCAGTTGCGCGTCACCCGGCACCTTCACGAAGATCGCGGGCAGCGTCAACGGCACGTCTTATCTGGATTCGACCGTCTCAGGCGGCACCACTTACGCTTACAAGATCGAAGGCGCGGACGCGACCGGCAACTGCATCTCATCGCAATCCGCTTGCGTGTCGGCGACGGCGACGGGCGTTTGCACCTTGACGCCGACCTTCGCGGGCCTCGCGAGCGTGACCAACGCGGCGCAGGCGACGTGTCAGCTCAACCTGTCGTGGACGGCGGCGGCGGCGAACTGCGGCGGCCCCGTCACCTATAACGTCTACCGCTCGACTACGTCTGGCTTCACGCCTTCGGTGGGCAACCTGATCGCGCAGAACGTGACCGGCACGAACTACACAGACAACTCGCCGCTCAACAACGGCACGACCTATTACTACATCGTGCGCGCGATTGATTCGTCGAATCTGGCGCAAGACACGAACACGGTTGAGAAGAGCGCCGCGCCGACCGGCACAGTCAATTTCTCGACGATCACGGAGACGTTTGAAGGCGCTCAATCGGGCGGCGGCTTCGACAACGCCGGCTGGACCAAGAGCGCGCTCACCGGCGCGGTCAACTGGGTGTGGTCCACGACGCAATCGCAGACGCCGACGCATTCGTGGTTCTCTGCGAGCCAGACGAGCATCTCCGACCGTGTGCTGGTCTCGCCTTCGTTCGGGGTGAACGCTTCGACGACCTTGAGCTTCTGGCACACGTTCAGCTTTGAAAGTTCCGGCGGCTCCTTCTTCGACGGCGGCACGCTGGAGTACACGACGAATGGCGGCTCGACGTGGACGGTGATGCCTGACGCGGCCTTCACCGCTGGCGGCTTCAACGCGACGATCAGCACAGGCTTCAGCAACCCCATCGGCGGCAAGCGCGCGTGGGGCGGCGGCACCATTGGCGCGATGACGCACGTGACAGTCAACCTCGCGTCGCTCGCCGGCAATACCTTGCAGTTGCGCTGGCACGCGGGCGACGACGACAGCAACGCCAACACCGGCTGGTTCGTTGATTCGGTGACGATCACGAACGCCGGCACGCCGAGCAGTTGCACGCCGGCCCCGCCGACCAGCATTGACCTGCTCTCGTTCGACGCCACGGCTTACGACAACGGCACGCTGCTGCGCTGGACTACGGGGCGCGAAGTGAACAACCTCGGCTTCCGCGTCTACCGCGACGAAGTTGGCCAGCGCCGGCTCGTCACGCCGCAAGTCGTCGCAGGCTCTGCGCTGATGACCGGCGTAGGCACGATGCTCGACGCGGGCCGCTCTTACTCGTGGTGGGACGCGGCGGGCAAAGGCGCGGCGGCGTACTGGATCGAAGACCTCGACCTGAACGGCAAGAGCGTTATGCGCGGGCCGTTCATCGCTAAAGTCGGCGGCGGCGTGCCGCCCAAACAGAGCAACACGGCGCTGCTCGCGCAGGTCGGCAACACACAATACGGATTGACCGAATGGGCTAACACGTCTCCGCGGCCTGCGGCAGCGAAGCTACAGATTCAAGCCGCGAACGTCGCGAAGCCCGGCGTCAAACTCATGGTGCGCAAGAGCGGCTTTTATCGCGTGACGCAGGCCGACCTCGCGGCGGCGGGCGTAAGTCTGGCAGGCGACCCGCGCTTGCTTCAGATGATGGTTGACGGGCAGGAAGTGCCGATCAACGTCGTGACCGATGCGCAAGGCCAGATCAGCGCCGTCGAATTTTACGGCACGGGGCTCGACGCCGCTTACAGCGACGCGCGGGCTTACTGGCTCGCCTTCGGCACGCAGCCGGGCTTGCGCATCGCGCAGGCGAAGCCGGCAACGCTTGCGAGCAAGCTGCGCAACGTCTTCTACACCGTCGAGCGGCGCGACCGCACGGTCTACTTCGCGTCGTTGAAGAACGGCGAGCACGAGAACTTCTTCGGCGCGGTCATCGCCGGCACGCCGGTGGATCAAACGCTCACGCTGCGCAACGTGGACACGACCGCGAAGGGAGGCGCGACGCTCGAAGTGTCGCTGCAAGGCGTCACGATCCTTTCGCATCAAGTGCAGGTCTACCTCAACGGCGCGCTCGCGGGCACGCTGCGGTTCGACGGACAGGACGCGGCGGCGGCAGGTTACTTCATCCCGCAGTCGCAGCTCAAAGAAGGCGACAATCAGGTGCGGCTCGTCGCGATGGACGGCCCGACGGACATCAGCTTGGTAGACACCATTCGCATAGGCTACTGGCACACGTTGGCCGCCAATGGTGACGCGCTGCGCTTGAGCGTGGCGGGCGGTCAAGGGCTGGCCATCAACGGCTTCACGAGCGCGGCCATTCGCGTCTTCGACGTGACCAACGCGAACGCCGTGCAAGAGATTGCCGGCGCGGTCGCCAAACGTGACGACGGTTACAGCGTCACGTTCAGTCTGCCGTCCGCGGGGCAGCGCGACCTGCTGGCCATCACCGATGAGCGGATAGCTAAGCCCGCCGCAATTCGACAGACCCGCGCGTCACAGTGGCGCACGCCCGCGCACGCGGCGGACTTGATCATCCTCACGCCCAAAGACCTTGCCGCAAGCGTCGCCAGTCTGGTGAAGGCGCGCACGGCTCAGGGTCTGCACGTTGAGGTCGCCGACGTTGACGAGATTTATAACGAGTTCAACTTCGGCGGCAAATCGCCGCAAGCCATCAAAGACTTCTTGCAGTACGCGCGCGCGAGTTGGCAGACGCCGCCGCGCTTCGTGCTGCTCGTAGGCGACGCCAGCATCGACCCGAAGAATTATCTAGGCCAGGGCGATTGGGACTTGATGCCGACGCGCATGATCGACACCAGTAACATGGAGACGGCGTCTGACGACTGGTTCGTGGATTTCGACGGCGACGACGTTCCCGACCTGGCTATCGGCCGACTGCCTGCGCGCACCAGCGCAGAGGCCGCGCTGATGATCAATAAGATTGTCGGCTACGATCAGGCGGACGGCTCGTCGTCTGTGATGCTGGTGGCCGACAACAACAACGGCTTCGACTTCGAGAGCGCGAGCCGTCAACTCAGCCAGTTATTGCCGGCCAGCCTGCGCGTGGACCGGTCAACCGCGGGCGCGTCGATGCGCAGACGGCGCGGCAGCAACTGTTCGACGGCATCAATCGCGGCGAGAAGCTGGTCAATTATATAGGCCACGGCTCGGCCAATAGCTGGAACGGCAGCCTGTTGACCGCCGACGACGCGGCGGCGCTGACGAACGCCAAGCGCCTGCCCGTCTTTATGATGATGACCTGCTTGAACGGGTATTTCATGGACGCCGGCACCGACAGTCTGGCCGAGTCCTTGCTGAAGGCCGAGCGCGGCGGCGCGGTCGCCGTGTGGGCTTCGACGACGATGGCGCTGCCGGGCGGTCAGACGACCGTAAATCAGCAACTCTACCGCCAGTTGTTCCAGTCCGGCAGTAGCCCTATGCTCGGCGAAGCGATGCGTCAGGCGAAACGGGCCGTCGGCGACGCGGACGTGCGCCGCACGTGGATACTGTTCGGCGACCCGACCATGAAGCTGCGTTAATCACGCGCGGCCGGCAAACTGACCATTGCGCGCGGTAGCCGGCCGCGGTATCATGAGTTGGCGGAATAAGCCCACACAGAGGAGTACCTGATGCGGTTCAAGACCAAGATCGCCGTCGTTGTTTTCTCGACCTTGATCGCCTTCTATGCCATCGTCGGCAGCTTCATGTCGAAGTCGAGTCAGGTCGTCGCGCGCGGCAGCCAGTACGGCCAGATTTCCATTTTTGATGAAGTGCTCAGCCACATCATCCGCGATTACGTCGAACAGCCCGACCTCGAAAAGGTCCGCATCGGCAGCCTGCGGGGCCTGGCCGAAGGGCTGGACCCATACAGCGCCTACCTGACGCCTGAGCAGGTCAAGCAATACGACCCGAAAGCCAGTCACGCAGAGACCGGCCTGATCCTGTCAAAGGTCGGCGGCTACGCCTACGTCGTCGCGGTGCTGAAGGGCTCGCCCGCTGACCAGCTCGGCATCAAGGCCGGCGACTTCATTGAGTACGTCGGCAAGGTGCCGTCACGCGACCTCAGCCTCTACGACGTTGAGCAACTCGTCAATGGGCAGGCGGGGACGACGATTGACCTGCGTGTCTTGCATCAGGGCCAGTCGCGCAAGCTCACCGTGACGCGCGCCAAGATCACGCAGCCGGCCATCGAGTCGCGCGTCGAAGAGCCCGGCGTCGGCTACGTCAAAGTGACAACCTTGGCCGACGGCAAGACGGCCGAAGTCAAATCGGCGCTCGCAGACCTGACCGCCAAGGGCGCGCAGCGGATCGTGCTCGACCTGCGCGGCGCGGCTAACGGCAAGCTGCAAGAAGGCATCGGCGTGGCCAACCTCTTCGTCGGCTCAGGCACGCTGGCGCGCACGCTCGGCAAGGGCGACAAAGAGATCCAAACCTACGCCGCGGACCCGGCCAAGGTCGCCTTCAACGGGCCGCTCGCCGTGGTGATCGACCGCAGCACGTCCGGCCCGGCCGAAATCATCGCCGCCGCCGTCCGCGATCAGAAGCGCGGCGAGGTGGTCGGCGAAAAGACTTTCGGCAGCGGCTCGGACCAGCAACTGTTTTCGCTGAGCGACGGCGGCGCGCTGCTGCTGACGACAGCGAAATACGCGCCCGCTTCTGGCAAGGCGTTTATGGAAGAGCCGATCAACCCAACCGTGAAGGTCGATCGCATCGTCGAGGCGGAGACCGTCCTGCCTGACACCGATGACGACGACGACGCGGACAAGCCTGAGCAGCAACCGCAGCCGCAGGCCGCGCCCGCCACGCCGCCCAAGCCTGTCGAAGACGTGCAGTTGAAGAAAGCCTTTGAGGTGGTCAAGCAGGCTCCGGCCAAGGGCGCAGCGGCGCAGAAGCGCGCCGCCGCCAAAGCGCCGGCCGCCATCGGTAGTGCTTACGACGACCGCCTGGCGACCTAATCGCGCCGCGACCGATGGATTCGCAAAAGAGAAAAGCCGCTCGCCGTGAGCGGCTTTTCTCTTTTTACAAACAGGTGATGGGCGCGGAGGCGTGTCTGCCGGTCAACCCTTCATCACGTTCTTCATCACAAACCAGACGTTAGCCGGGCGCTCGGCCAGCCGCCGCATGAAGTAGGGATACCAGTATTCGCCATATGGCACGTAGACGCGCATGCGATAGCCGTCGGCGATGAGTTTGTCTTGCAGGTCGCGGCGTATGCCGTACAGCATCTGAAACTCGAATCGGTCGGGGCTGATGCCCTGCTCTGAGGCGAACTCGCGCGTCGCCGCAATCATGCGCTCGTCGTGCGTCGCGATGCCGTGATAGATGCCCGACGGGAGCAGCTTCTTCATCACGCGGACGTAGTTCGCGTCTACGTCCTGCTTATCTTGAAACGCGACCGCCGCCGGCTCCTTGTAAGCGCCTTTGCAGAGCCGTATGCGCGCGCCAATCGCCAGCAACTCGTCAACGTCTTTCTCTGTGCGGTAGAGGTACGACTGAACGACGATGCCGACGTTGTCGAACTCGCCACGCAGGCGGCGGAAGATGTCGAGCGTCGCGTCAGTCTTGGTCGAGTCTTCCATGTCTATGCGCACGAAATTACCGTAGCGCGCGGCCGCCTCGACGATTCGGCGCGTGTTCTCGTAGCAAAGCCCCTGGTCGATGTCGAGGCCGAGCTGCGTCAGCTTGACCGAGACGTTCGAGTCGAGCGCGTTGTCGCTGATGGCGTCGAGCACGTGCGTGTACTCTTCGACTTCGGCGCGCGTCTCGGCCTCTGACGAAATGCTCTCGCCCAGGTGGTCGAACGAGGCGCGTATGCGCTTGGCGTTCAACTGGCGGATGGCGGCGACGGCCTCTGCCAGTTCCTCGCCGGCGACGAAGCGGCGCGTGACGTTGTTGAAGGATTTGAAGCGCGTCAGGAAGTTTTTGAAGCCGGGACTGTTCGACAGGTAAAGGAGAATGGATTTGGTCAGCATCGTTTCACTTGTTCGAGAGCCGGTTGAGTCCGCGGTCTTATGCGGCGGCTCAGGAACGAGGATAATCTAGCGTTGCGGTGAAATCAACCGCGCCGCCGCGTGCCTGCGTCGTTCAAAGTTTGCGGCGCACAGAGGCGCGTGTATAATCCCTCTAACGGTCAATGACGTATGGAGCGTGAAGAGATACAGATATTCCACGAACACCTCAAGCGCGCGCGGCTGAAACGCACGTCGCAGCGCGACCTGATTCTCGATGTCTTCTTAGACACCGAAGGGCATGTCTCCAGCGAAGACCTCTACACCATCGTCAAGGCGAAAGACCCGACCGTCGGCTTCACCACCGTCTACCGCACGCTGAAGCTCTTAAAAGAGTGCGGACTGGCGCGCGAGCTGGAATTCCACGACGGCCGCATGCTGTACGAGCATGAGTACAAGCACACGCACCACGACCACCTGATCTGCACCGAATGCGGCGCGCTCATCGAGTTCTACAGCGAAGAGATCGAGAAGCTGCAAGACGAAATCACCCGCCGCTACAAGTTCAAGCCGCTGCGCCACAGCCACCGCATCTTCGGCATCTGCGCGGACTGCCAGCGCGCCCACAAGGCCGCCGAAAAAGTGGCGCGAGGGTAACGCAGTTGTCAGTCCTCAGTTCTCAGTCAGAAGCCGAGATCGAATCGCCCGCGCCGCTCCCCGCCGGTGACGCGGCAGAGGTGACTTGCGCAGAGATACAGGCGTTCGTGTCGCGGCCCGAATTCAGCGTCCGCCGCACGCTGACCTCGCACTGTCGGTTCGACGCGCACGCGCATACGGATTACACGGTGACGGCGCTGCTGGCCGGGCGCATGCAGGCTTGCGTGGGCGACAGCGAGTTCGCGTTGACGGTTGGCGACGTGGCCTTTACAGGCGTCGGTCAGTTGCACGCGGCAGAAGCCGACGACGTTGACTTCGTCTCTGTACGCGTCCAGCCGGCGCTCATCAATCAGCTAGCCGCCGAGATGGGATTGACGCGGGCGACGGCAGAGATCGTCTTTCGCGCGAATCACACGACGGACGAAACCGTCGCGGCTATCGCGCGGCGCATCGCTTTTGAAGCGAGCGACGAAAGGCCCGGCCATCAATTGATGCTCGACGCGTTGGTGCGTCAGCTTGCGATTCACCTGCTGCGCTCGCACCTGACCGTGCGCAAGTCCGCGCAGATCGAGCTGTCGCGCGTCGGCCCCGTGGATCGCCGACTGCGCCGCGCGCTCGAATTCATGCACGACAACTACGCGCGCGAGTTGGCGCTCGAAGAGATCGCCGCCGCGGCTTACCTGTCGGAATACCACTTCGCGCGGCTGTTCAAGCAGGTCACAGGCGCGACGCCGCACGTCTACCTGTCGAACCTGCGCATAGAGAAAGCGCGGCGCTTGCTGGTCGAGACCACTCATCCCATCATCGAAGTCGCCGCGATGGTCGGCTATCAAAGCCAGAGTCACTTCACCAAAATCTTTAAATCCGTGACCGGCGTGACGCCGCGCGCCTACCGCGAGAGCAGTCGGCGCTAGCCGGCCGCCGTCGATTAGCAACGCATCGCTAAAAGTGCGCAACATCGCGGCAAGCCGGTTGCCCGCCATCTGCTTTAATCTCATCTTGGAATCACGCGCAGACCGGACGCATTTCAAGAAAGGAATTCTCATGTCGAATCAAAAAGTTCCCGTTGCCATCGAAGAACCGAAGGGCAAGCTCGGCGTGCTGCTCGTCGGACTGGGCGCGGTCAGCACCACTTTCATCGCCGGCGTCGAAGCCATCAAGAAAGGCATCGCCGAGCCCATCGGCTCGCTCACGCAGATGGGCACCATCCGCCTGGGCAAGCGCACGGACAATCGCGTGCCGCTCGTCAAGGACTTCGTGCCGCTTGCGTCGCTGAACGATCTGGTCTTCGGCGCGTGGGACATCTTCGAGGAAGACGCTTACGAGTCGGCCTTGCATGCAGGCGTCCTCGAACGCGACCTCGTCAATCAGCTCAAAGAAGAGTTGCAGGCCGTCCGCCCGATGAAGGCCGTCTTCGACCAGCATTACGTCAAGCGGCTGAACGGCACGCACGTCAAGCAGGGCGCGAACAAGATGGAGTTGGCCGAGCAGTTGATGGCCGATATCGAGGAGTTCAAGCGCAAGAACGAGTGCGACCGGCTGGTGATGGTCTGGTGCGCGTCCACCGAAGTCTATCTGACCTGCGCCGAAGAGCACAACGATCTGGCGTCGTTCGAGAAAGCCCTGCGCGACAATCATTCGTGCGTCGCGCCTTCGATGATCTATGCCTACGCGGCGCTCAAATCGGGCGTGCCTTTTGCCAACGGCGCGCCGAACCTGACGGTGGATGTGCCTGCGCTGACGAAGCTGGCCGTTGACGCGGGGCTGCCGGTCTGCGGCAAGGACTTCAAGACCGGTCAGACCCTGATGAAGACGATCATCGCGCCGGGCCTGAAGTCGCGCCTCATCGGCCTGCACGGCTGGTTTTCGACCAACATCCTCGGCAACCGCGACGGCGAAGTGCTCGACGACCCTGAGTCGTTCAAGACGAAAGAAGAGTCGAAGCTGTCTGTGCTCGAATACATCCTTCAGCCAGATGTCTACCCGACGCTCTACAAAGATTTCAGTCACATCGTGCGAATCAATTACTACCCGCCGCGCGGCGACAATAAGGAAGGCTGGGACAACATAGACATCTTCGGCTGGCTCGGCTACCCGATGCAGATCAAGGTGGACTTCCTCTGCCGCGATTCGATCTTGGCCGCGCCGATTGTTTTAGACCTGGCGCTGTTCCTCGACCTTGCGAAGCGCGCAGGCATGCGCGGCATACAGGAGTGGCTGTCGTTCTACTTCAAGAGCCCGATGACCGCGCCGGGCCTCTACCCTGAGCACGACCTGTTCATTCAGTTGATGAAGCTCAAGAACACGCTGCGTCATCTGAAGGGCGAAGAGCTGATCACACACCTCGGGCTTGAGTATTACGACTGAAAAACGGGAGCATGATCCGTCGGGGGTGTCGCGAGCCGAGGGCATCTCCGACGGGCAGAGGGTGACGGCTTAAATAGATGAGGCTGCGTGAGGCGCGCCTTTAGCCAGGCTCTCGGCGGCGGGCCAGGCATTGGTCTCAATCCGGCGTATCAGCGCGTGAAGGTAATCCGCTGTCTCGAAGTACGTCCTATCGTAGTAGTGTGTGAACGCTTCGTTCAGGCAACGCCCGATGAGCGTGGGGTCCTCCAGAGGCAGTTGAGAAAAGAACGTCTCGGCGCGCCGGGTCGCGGCCTTGCCGGATGCGGCGAAGTGCGCCAGCAAGCCGAGCAGTCTATAAGAGGTCTCGTCACAGCCCAGGCCGTTTCCCTTGATCACCATCGTCTCCAGCTTGCTCAGGGCGCTAGTTGCGATCAGGAAGCGCTTGGCCTGTAGCGCCGCAACCCCTATCGTAAAGACGATGTCGCTGTTGCAGGCCACACTGGCATCAAGCAGTCTCAACACCGTGTGCTCCAGTTTGGACTTCATGGCTTCGAGCGCCAGGGCTTTCAGCGTTCTCCTGATGGCTTTGACATCATCATCGTAAATGGCCCGACGCTTCCTAGAGCAGTTGTCCTGAATCTTCTTCAGCATCTCGGCCGCCAAGCAGTAATTCTTATCGTCGCCCTTTGTCTCCCCGCTCTGCAAGATGACCGGCAGGCTCTGAATCAGGTATTCCAACTCCTCTCCCTGGTAATCCTCGCGGCTTTGAACGAACTTGGCGATGGACTCAAAGGCGTTGAGGACCATCTGCTTTTCATTGCCGGCTCTGCCATGCTCGCCGAGGTAAATGAGGTCATGAAGCGCCCGTTTCCTTTTTTCGCGCAGGATGTCTTCTCTCTTGGCCCGCTCCGCCGCATTCGCTGTCTGGCGCGAGTTGCGGCCACTATCCGCTTGAATAAACGCGTCCCGCAAGCTGGCCACGACCTTCTCGCGCTCGTACTTTCTTAACTGGTAAAAGCCGCTGCCGGCGACCAGAAGGGGCACGAGGGTAATCAGCAGACTAGCCAGCCAGCGTTGCATCAGAGTGTCTTCTTCGCCGCTCGACGGGTGCAGCCACCAGACGAAGGCCAAGGCGGCGAGCGCGAGGAATCCAATCGGCACCCATCCCCAACGGGTGTTCATCCGCTGTTCGGTGACGTGACGGATGTCTTCACGGACAATTAGTTGAAAGATGAACGCCGGGATGCCGAGGGCGAAAACGAGCAGCCCGATGAGTATCTGTAAATAAGCGGCGGCCCAGCCTTCGGTCAAATGTGGGGGCATGTGATTTACCTTCGATCATCTGTTCTTCGTGATCGTTTCGATCACATCGAGTAAGACGCGCGTCGAGTTATCGGCGCTCTTGTGCTTATAGACCGAGACGCGAAGTCTATTGAGGTCCGCAACCAACTCGGCTTTAGTCTCTTTTGAAAAGACGCCGAACCGATTGGGCTGCACCCACGCGGGCGGGTGTTCGACTTTCACCCAGGCGTCGCCTGGGCGCAAGAACGAGTAGAGTAGCGACAGCCCCAGCCGCGCCCTTGCTCGGTCCCGCCCCAGCCGGTTGTAGTTACTCACCCAGCGCGGATCATCCCCCGGCGGCAGCCGGATGTCAATGATCACGGCCTCGAACTCCATGCTTTGGATTTTGTAAGCGCCGTCAGAAGCGCTCTCGGCGATTTCCAGATCGTACTGCCCGCTAACGTAGATCGGCCCTAGCAGGGGGGCCAGGTCCGACAACGCGTTATCTTCTATCCACAGGACCCTGTATCGCATTCCTACTCCTTTCGGGATTGAGCCGGCAGCATGAAAATAGCCGTGGTCAAGAACGGCTGTTTATAATCATCTTCCTTACCGCTGAACGAGGCGCTAAACGAAGCCGGGTGGCTCTCGATCACGACATTGCCGCCGTGCTCCTTCGCCACCTGAAGGGCGTCGGCTAGGCCGATGCCCGTGCCTGTCCTTCGGCGGTCACTCGATTTCCTTCCCCTGAAGCCAAACTGGAAGATCAGCCCTTGTTGAATCTCCTCCTTAGGTATCGGCACGCCATAATTAGCGAATTCGATGCGCACGAACTCGCCGTCGCATTTCGTATGAATGTATATCCAGGGCGCACTGCCGCCGGGCCTCTCCCAACTGTATTTAATGGCGTTGTGCAACAGGTTGGATAAGGCACGGACGACATCCCGGAAAGCGACCTCAACCTGGCAATCCGGGTCGTCATGCTTGATCTTAAAAGCGATGCCGCGGCTGCGAGCAAATTCATGCAACTCGGTGGTCGTCTGCGACACCATATCCCTCACCAGATGGAGCGACCGCGACTCCCTGCCACGAACCCCCGACAGCACATGGCTGCGCAAGGCGCTGACGATATGGTCCATCTCCAGCGTCAGGTCGCTGATCTGATGCAGGGTGATCAGGTTACAGATGCGCATTAAATCCTGCGCATCGGCCTTGAGCCGGCGGAAGATGTCTTTGGCAAATCTCCCCCTATCGATGCCATCGCATACCCCCAGCACGAGGATGGCCGATTCCCTGAGCGTCGAAGGATGTGCTACCGCATACGGGATCAGCGTTTCGTAATTTCTCAACAGGTGCAACTGGCGCAGAAGGTCGCTCTTCTGTTCGGCCGACACGATGTCCGCGCGGTGAGGCGCTTCGGCGGCTTCAATCAGATGGGTGAGCGACTGAGCCAGCGCCTTGGCCGGTTCCGACAGCAGCGTCGAGGCTTCCTCTGGCAGCATGCCATGCCGTTGCGCGATGGGGTCAGGGCCAAGCGAGCGGATAACGACGTTAGCCGATTGCCGCGTATTCAGCAGGGCAGTCGAATACGAATGCAGGACCGCGCCGATGTCGCGCGTCAACTCCTGCACCTTCTCGCTCAACCTACGCTCCTTCTCCTTTAACTCAGCCTCTTCGCCGACATCGCGCACGACGCCGACGCGGCCGATGATCTTCTGATTGATGTCGCGCAGAACGCGTGTGTTGACTTCAAGCACCATCTCCTTGCCCTTGCGCCCGGTCAGCGGCAGCCAGTAGCCGAGCAGAGGCTCGTTCGCCTTTGCCGTCTCTTCAATGGCCTCCTTCAGTTTTTCATATACCTCTGCGCGAGGATAAAGCTCTCGAACGTCAAACCCGATGGTCTGCTGGACGGTGTCGGACTCGATCAAGGTCGCGAACTGCTGGTTGCAATGCTTAACTATGCTCTCGCCCTGTTCGTCGAGGCGGACTTCGTACAGCCCCACGGGCATCTCTTCCAGCAACCGTCGGTAGTGTTCCTCTTGAGTCACATCAATGATGGCACCTTGCCGCCCATGGTACTCCCCATCATCTGATCGGAGTTGGCGGGCGATCACGGACGCGGAAATGATCTCGCCATCTTTCTTGAGCAGTTCGACACTCTGCTTGACAATGCCGGGACTGTTCTCAACCAGTTGCCGGAATTCCGAGGCTTTCCCCTTATTCAGGTAAAACTCCCGCACGAGCTGGTTCTCCAACTCAGAAGGAGATTCATAACCGAGCATCTTGGCCATGGCCGGATTGGTATTGACCAGCCGCTCCTGCTCGTCCACCTCGTAGATGCCGACGGGCAACGAGTCGAACAACTGGCGGTAATGTTCCTCCTCGGTAATGTCGGCCATGCAGCAAAGGAAGCCGACCGTCTGGCCATTCTCAGCATTTTTGATCGCCCGCATATGATGCTGAACGATGACTTCACTGCCGCCCACTTTGAGCAACAGGATGCGCGTCTCAATCCACGGGCTGCTGGCGACGTGGAGTTGATTCTGCATCTGCTCAAGCATGCTCGGATCGGCGTAGAACTCTTTGATCGAATGGGTCAGGTCGCCTTCAGGCAGTTTCAATATAGCGCTCGCCTTGCGATTGCAGGTTATCAAGTTCCCCTCGGGAGTAATCGAGTAGATGCCGACCGGCAGGTCGTAGGCGAAGATGGTGGATTCCCAAAAATCTTCTAGAGCGTAATCTTCATTGTTCATCGCTGCCTCCGTTACACATCACGAAAAACTTACATAAAGCGCTATGACGGGCCATGCACTTTGCTTTCTGACGACCAGATCGTACTGAAGAGCGGGTCTTTTGAGTCTTCGCGGTGTAGCCAGCACAGAACAGTCGCGCAACAATCAGACAGGTGATCGTTTTCTTCCTTACATCCAGGCTTGTAGCTTATAACAAAAGCGCGGAAAGGCGTCAACCAAGCAACAAAACGGCAAACCGTCACTGGCGCGCGAGCCGCTGTCTTCGCCCGGAATCCGTCCGGTTCGTGCAAAAATGCGCTTCCAACATGACACGGCCGGGTCGTACTATAAGGGCGCTATGAAAAGACTGTTCGTGTCGTGCTGCTTTCTGCTGCTGATTAATATTACAGGCAAGGCGATTGACATCGAAGGGCTGGAACCCATAGGCCCCGTGAGCGGCTTCACCAAGTCCGCGAATGCCGTGCTGTTCCGTTGTGCCGACGGCTCGCAGGTGCAAGTATCCGTCTTAGCGCCCGACCTCGTTCGTGTGCGGGCTTCGTTCAAAAAGCCGCTGCCGGCGCGCGATCATTCGTGGGCCATCGCCCGAACCAGTTGGGACGCGGCGCGGTGGAACGTCACAGAGCAGGCCGACGCCGTCGTCATCACCACAGACGAAGTCGAAGTCATCGTACGCCGCGCGCCGCTGCTCATCGAGTTCCGCGACGCCAAAACACACGAGCCAATCAACGCAGACTTTAAGCCGATGATGCGCGACCCGAAGTCTGACGCGGTCGCCGCCGCCAAGCGGCTCGGTGTCGAAGAACGTTTTTACGGGCTCGGCGAGAAGGCGGCGCGGCTCGAAAAGCGGCGCGGCCAGTTCACCAACTGGAATTCCGACACGCCCGCTTACAAAGAAGGCACGGACCCGATCTACCAGACGATTCCCTTCTACATCGGGCTCGAAAATGGGCGCGCGTATGGCCTCTTTTTCGACAACAGCTATCGCTCGCACTTCGACTTCGGCGCGTCGTCGCAGGAGTACATCGCATGGTCTGCCGAAGGCGGCGAGATGAATTACTACTTTTTCTATGGCCCCTCGATGAAGAAGGTCATCGGCCGTTACACGGACCTGACGGGCCGCATGCCGATGGTGCCGATGTGGGCGCTAGGCCATCAGCAATCGCGCTGGAGCTACTACCCGCAATCGGTCGCCGAATACATCGTGCGCCGCTACCGCGAAGAAGACCTGCCGCTCGACGTGCTCTACCTGGACATACATTACATGCAAGGCTATCGCGTCTTCACGTGGGACACGACGCGATACCCCGACCCGAAGGCTTTCACAGACAAGCTGCGACAGCAGGGCGTCAAGGTCATTCCCATCGTTGACCCAGGCGTCAAGTACCAGCCGCCCGCTAAAGGCGCGACCGACGCGACGGTCAAGCCTGAACTGACGCCGCAGGACAAGAGCTATTACGTCTTCAATCAAGGCACGGCGAAGGATTACTTCGTGCGCCGCAAGAACGGCGACCTCTATGTCGGCGCGGTGTGGCCGGGCAAAGCCGTCTTCACAGACTTCACGCGCGAAGACGTGCGGCGCTGGTGGGGCGACCTCTACCGCGCTTATACCGATAATGGTATCGCCGGCATCTGGACGGATATGAACGAGCCTTCGGACTTTGTCGATAAGTCGGGCGAATCACAGGTTGACCTCGTATTCGATGACGAAGGCGAGCGCTCGATGTACGCCAAGAACCGCAACGTCTTCGCGCTGCTGATGGCGCGGGCGACTTACGAAGGGCTGATGCGTTTGCAGCCAGACGCGCGGCCTTACGTCATCACGCGCGCGGGCTACGCGGGCTATCAGCGCTATACGACGATGTGGACAGGCGACAACACGGCGACGTGGGAGACATTGCAACTGAGCATTCCGATGTACACGAACCTGGGGCTGTCGGGCGTGCCGTTCGTCGGCGGCGATGTCGGCGGCTTCATCGGCCGCACCGACGCCGAGCTGTTGACGCGCTGGTACGAGGCAGGCTTTCTCGTGCCGATGCTGCGCAATCACCAGCAGATCGACACCTATGACCACGAGCCCTGGCGCTTCGGCAAAGTCTACGAAGACATCATCCGCAAATACCTGAAGCTGCGTTATCGCTTGCTGCCTTTCCTCTACACGCAGCTCGAAGACGCGCACCGCACGGGGTTGCCCCTCTTTCGCCCGCTGGTCTTGAACTACCAGGATGACGCGAACGTGCTGACGATAGACGACGAGTTCATGATCGGCACAGACCTGCTGGTCGCGCCGGTGATGAAGCCCGACATGAACAGTCGCAGAGTCTACCTGCCGGCGGGCGAGTGGGTGGATTACTGGACGAACAAGCGCATCAAGGGCGGCGCTTTGATTCAAGCCGATGCGCCGCTCGACGTGGTGCCGATGTACGTGCGCGCCGGCGCGGTCATCCCGATGGGGCCTGAGATGAATTATGTTGGTGAGAAGCCTTTCGACCCGCTAACGCTCGTCGTCTACCCCGACGCGAAAGGCGAAGCGGCGGCCAGCGTCTACGAAGACGACGGCATGACGCAAGGCTACAGGCAGGGCGCTTTTCGCCGCATGTCTGTAACCGCGACGCGGGCGGGTACGGGCAGGCAGATCAAGCTTGGCGCGGCCGAAGGCAGTTACAACGCCGGCGCACGCGGCATCACGGTCGTCGTGAAATCGGCTCCGCGCATCACTGCGGTGTCGCTCGACGGCAAGCCGCTCGCGGCAGCAAGCGGCGGGCGCGGGCTCGGTTGGAGTAAGTCAGGTGACGAGCTGACGATTCAAATCGCCGATGACGGCAAAGCGCACACGATTCAACTGAGGTAGCGGCGCTCAGCGCTTGCCGTTGAGGTTGGCCCATTCGCCCGACTCGATGAAGCCCGCCCAGAAGTAAGGATGTTGATACTTAGGCGTGGCGAGCATCTTGAGCTGCACTTGCCTGAGCGCTTCGCCGCGGCCGACGCCCGCTTTCAACTGCGTGTAGTAATCGACCATCAGGTCACGCGTGGCCGTGTCGTCTACTTTCCACAGACTCAATATCTGGCTCTCTGAACCGGCCAGCACCAGCGCACGGCGCAGGCCATAAACGCCGTCGCCGTTACGCACCGCGCCGAGCCCTGTCTCGCAAGCTGACAACACCACGAGCTTGGTCCCCCACAAATCCAGGCCGGCGACTTCGAGCGCCGTCAGTATGCCGTCGTCATCGCCGCCCTTGTGCAGGTTGGTCCCGGCCATCGCCAGCCCCGACCGCAACAACGCATTTTCGGGACGCGATGGGCCTACGCTCAGTTGTCCGCCGCTCGCGAACAGGCCGCGGTCGCCGGTCGTCGGCGGCGTCTCGTTGTCTTCGAGAAAGAAGCCGTGCGTCGCAACGTGAAGAATCATCGGCGCGGCGGCTTGCTTAATGGCAGCTTCCGTCGCTTCGCCTTTGAGCAACAGCCTGGCATCGGGCAGCAAGCCTTCTAGCGCGTGCGCCTCTTGGCTGGTGCCGGGCAGCGGATCGAAGTAGACCTGCGAGAAGTCCACGCCGCCGCTCGTCGCCTCGGCCGCGGCCTTCAAGCCGCGTTGCGTGTCCACTTTGACCGCGCCGCCGAAGTCAGGATCGGCAATAATCAATGCGCGCTGCTTACTCGGCGCGTGCGTTTGCAGCCGCAGCAGGTCGCGCCCGCTGGTCAGATAAACGATGGCGTAACGCTTGATGAGGTAGTCGCCGCGTTCGTCAATCAGCGCGTCGAACGGAATCAGATTTAGTTCGCCATCGGGCGATAGCAACACCTGCCGCCGCTTGCCGAGCAGCTTACGCACAGGCTGCATCACTCGCTCGTCCACCGCGCGGGCCAGCCGCTTCACCTCAGTGCCCTGAGGGTCGCGCAACGCCTGACGCAGCGCCGTCACGGCATCGTCAATCGGCTGCGCCTCGCCCAGCTCTGCCCATTTCGGCTCGCCGTGCGGGCGCAGAACGTAGGCGACGTAGCGACGCGCGCCGAACTGGTCTTCGCGTTTTTTATACTTCGGATCAAAGGGCCGGAAGCTGACGAACTCAACGAGCGCGGCGTCTTTGGGGATCGCCGCTTGAACGGCCTTGATCGTGACGGGCTGCGCCTGCGCGCGGAACTCGGCGCTGCGTGCGCTGACCTCGGCTTCGAGCCGTTCGACTTCGTCTTCGAGGCGGCGGATGTCGGCGAGCGACGGCGGCGCGCTGCCTTTGTCAGGGCTCCTGAGCGCCAGCCCCGACAACGCCGCGCGCGCTGCCGTCAACTGGTCGAGCAGCGCACGGTCTTGCGGATTGAGGCGGCGACGCAATGCGTTGATGCTGTCGGCCATCGCGTCGAGCGCGCGGCCCTTGCGGCGCAGCACGGTCGTCAGCGCCAGTTGTCGCGCCGCCGCGTCTTTCGGCGCAGAGCGCACGTGCAGCGAGATGGTGCTGTCTGTCTGACCCGCGAGCGTCGTCAGGTAGAGCAGCTTCTGCCGCTCCGATCCGGTGGCGACGTTCAGCGCGATCTGCCGCTCGAAGATGTCGTTGCTGCGCGCCTTGAAGTCAACCGCACGTCGCAGGTCGCCGCGCGCTTCGTTCAGTTGCGCAAGGTTGTTGAGCAACGTAGCGACGTAAGGATGCTGCGGCCCAAGCGTCTTCTCGCAGATGGAAAGCGCGCGCTCGAACAGCGGCTCGGCCCGCGCGTAGTCTTCTTTGACGTAATAAAGCACGGCGAGGTTATTGCTCAACGTCGCGACCACCGGGTGCTCGGGGCCGAACGCTTTTTCAGCGATAGCCAGCGCCCGCACGAACAACGGCTCGGCCCGCTCATATTCGCCTTTGGCTTTGTAGAGCCACGCCAGATTGCCGAGCGATTGCGCGACATCGGGATGATCCGGCCCAAGCGCTTTTTCAGAAATCGTCAACGCGCGTTGGTAAAGCGACTCGGCTTTCGCGTAATCATTCAGCGTGTGATAGAGCAGCGCCAAGCCATTGACCGGCTGCGCCACGTCGGGGTGCTCCGGCCCTAGCGTCTGCTCAGAGAGCTTGATGGCGCGCTGAAAAAGCGGCTCGGCTTTCGCGTAGTCGCCTCGCAAATAGTAAAGGTTCGCGAGCTTTCCAGCACATTGGGATCCTAAGCTTAGAATTCCACGTGGACAAGTTGTCGCG
>JADMIO011113542.1_pt1 | contig 35822 bp, 38 predicted proteins | sample 8958161 | NCBI WGS metagenome assembly JADMIO01 (sample SAMN16585339, study PRJNA669376) | soil metagenome | isolation source: Crop rotation soil | place: USA: Cullars Rotation, Alabama | collected 2011
GCCGCGGGCAGGTGTACGTCCTGGACATGGGGGAGCCGGTCAAGATCCTCGACCTCGCGAGGAACATGATCCGCCTGTCGGGCAAAGAGCCGGAGCGGGAAATCCCGATTACGTTCGTCGGCGTTCGACCCGGCGAGAAGCTGCACGAGGAGCTCTGGACGGACGGCGAGACGGTTGGGCCGACGTCACATCCGCAGATCCTGCGCGCGGCCCGCCCGCCGATCGACGTCGAGTGGCTCGACGAGGAGCTCGCCGTGCTCGAGCGCATGGTCGAGCGCGGCGACACGCTCGACGTCGTCTCCAGGCTGGCAACGATGCTGCGTGAGCCGCGCCGCGCGGGCGCTGCGGTGCTCGAAGACACTCTGCACTAGCCCTTGGAGATCTGGCAGGCGACCCCCGGCTCGGAGTCGCGCGTCAAGGCCGCGGAGCAGCTCTTCGACGATCCGGTCGACCTCGAGGCGACGCGCGGCTTCCTCTCCGACGGCGCGAACGTGCTGCTGATCGCCTTCGAGGGCGAGGAGCCTGCGGGCTTCGTCTCCGGGACCCAGCTGAGGCATCCGGACAAGGCGACGCCGGAGATGTTCCTCAACGAGCTCGCCGTCGGCGAGGCGTTCCGTGGACGCGGCATCGGCCGGTCGCTCGTGGCCGAGCTATGGCGGCTCGCGCAGTCGCGCGGGTGCCGCGGCATGTGGGTCCTCACCGACGACGACAACGTGCCGGCGAACCGCGTCTACAGCGCAGCCGGCGGCGTGAGCGCCGAGGCCGAGCGCATGTACACGTGGGGTGAGAGCTAGTCCGGGGGGAAGCCGAGCCTGCGCGCCTCGGCCCGACGCGCCTCGGCCTGTTCCGGCGTCGACCGGTCGCCGGGCGACTCGATCTCCCAGGTCGACGTGAAATCGGGGTCGACGATCGTCTCCCCGGTCGATCTGAGCGTGTAGGCACCCGGCGCTGCCGCGACGAGGTTGCCCGTGTCCGGCGGCAGCCAATAGAGCTCGCCGTCCCACGGGTGTCCCGGCGCGACGAAGCGGATCGCGATGCCGGACTCGGGATCGACCTGCTCGATGATCCCGTGGCGCTGAAGCTGGTCGATCAGTTCGCCCTCCGCGGTCGTGAAGGTGAGGCCGAGCAGGACCGTCTTGCCGACGAACTCGTCAGTCATCGTCGAGCGCCGTCAGGAGCAGGTTGAGGAGCTGTCGAGGATCGCGGCGCACACGCAAGCCTGAAGTATCGCTGCGCTTGACGAGCTCGAGTGCGCGCGGATCGGTGAGCGGCTTCAGGCGCCCCTCGCGGATCAGCTCCTCGTCGACGCCGCCGAGACGGCCGCCGTAGGTGGTGTAGACCGGTACGCCGAGCGCGGCAGCCTCGCGGTTCATCGTCCCGCCCGCCGATACGACGACGTCTGCGAGCGCGATGAGGCTCTGCGCGTCGACCGCGCGGTCGGGCACGATCGTCGACGGCAGCTCGAGCCCACGCACGAACGCGCGTTGTTCTTCCGTGCGCGGCAGGACGACGGCCTGCACTTCGGGATGCGCGCCGAGCAGGTCGAGCGTCTGCGGGAAGAGCGGGTTCGAGTGGCGGTGGTAGAGCGACACGTCGGGCGGCGGGCGCAGGACGACGAGCACGCGTCGACGATCGACGCCGAGCTGGTCGAGCGCGGCGGGATCGGGCTCGAAGTCGGAGAGGTAGTACTCCTCCTTCAGTCCGGGGTACCGCTTGAGCTTGGGCGGATGGACGCCGAAGCGCTCGAGGCGGTCGGGCGGGATCGACTCGGGGACGACGACGCGCGTCGCCGCGCGCATGCCGAGCTGATGCTGCAAGGTCGCGAACTCGTAGTCGTGTGTGGTCGCGCTCGGGATGCCGAGCCGCTGTGCGCTGACGGTCAGCTCGTGGGAGCCGTGTGCGAGCGCGACGTCGAAAGAGCGCGGGCGTGCCCACTTCCGCAGCGCATGCAGGCGTGAGGCGAGCGAGCGGGCCTTGCCGAGCCGCGAGCGCCCGCCGTGGCGTCCGATCACCGTCGCCTCGAGCCCGTGCAGATCGAGCAGCTGCAGGGTCTGCGCGTAGTCGCGGGCGGTGATCTCGACCTCGTCGCCGCGCTCCCGCAGCAGCCCGATCAGCGGCCGGAACACGAGCACGTGCGCCGACGCGGTCATGTCGACCCAGACCTTCACGCCAGCAACGCCTCGGCGGCCCGCCCCCCGGCATGGCCGTCCCAGCCTTCTGGGATGTGTCCCGGGGTCGGCTCTCCGATCAGCAGAGGCACATCCCGCAGCTGCTCACGCGTGATCAACCGGTTCGTCCCTTCGAGCGTCTCCGGCCGCTCGGTGTTGGCGCGGAGCGTGAAGCAAGGGATGCCGAGCACGGTCGTCTCTTCCTGGACGCCGCCGGAGTCGGTCACGACCCCAGCCGCGTCGGCCTCGAGCCCGAGGAACTGGAGGTACGGGAGCGGTTCTGTCAGCACGACGCGATCGACGCGACCGAGATTCTTCCTCGTGCGCGGGTGCACCGGAAAGATCACCGGGAGCGTTTCGGCGATCTCGTCGAGTGCCGCCATCGTCTCGGCGAGCGCCTCAGGGTCGTCTACGAGGCTGGGCCGATGGAGCGTGACGAGCACGTACCCGCCCGGCTCGAACTCCTTCGGCCACGCGCGCGCGGCATCGACGTTCATGAGCAGCGTGTCGATCATCGTGTTCCCGACCGGCCGGATGCGCTCTTCGGGCAGGTGTTCCTTGCGCAGGTTCGCCTCGCCGCTCGGCAGTGTCGTGAGCAGCAGCGACGAGATGTGATCGGTCAGCACGCGGTTCACCTCTTCGGGCATCGACCAGTCGTGGCTGCGCAGCCCCGACTCGATGTGGCAGACGGGAATGCCGAGCTTGCGCGCTGCGACGGCGCCCGCGAGCGTCGAGTTGACGTCGCCGGCGACGACGACGAGCTCCGGCGCGAGCTCGGCGAACGTGCGCTCCAGCTCCTCGGTCGCGGATTCGGGCGTGCGCGCCTCCAGTTGCACATGCGGGCGCGGCAGCGGCAGCTCCGCGAAGAAGACGTCCTTGAGCAATGCGTCGTAGTGCTGGCCCGTGTGGACGAGACGCTGCTCGGCGCCACGCTCCTCGAGCGCCGCATAGACCGGCGCGACCTTCATGTAGTTCGGCCTCGCGCCGACGACGTGGACGATCATCAGCGCTCGGCGAGCAACTCCGGCACGCGCACGTCGCCCGGCGCGCGCTCGACGTGGCGCTCGTGCCAGAGCGTGAAGGCGAGCAGTCCCCACAGCTGCCGGCTCAGGTCCTCGCGCCCGGCGACATGGTCGTCGAGCAGACGCCGCACGACCGCCGGGTCGAAGAAGCCCTGGCTGCGCAGCGTGTCCGTCGAGAGCGTCTCACGCGCGAACGGCTCCAGCTCTCCCCGCAGCCATGCGGCGGCGGGGATCGAGAAGCCGCGCTTCTTCCCGTGCACGATCTCGCGCGGCAGCAGCGGCTCGGCTGCCTTGCGCAGCAGCACCTTCTTCGCGAGGCCGCGCACCTTCTGCCGCGCCGGCAATGCGAGCGCAAGGTTCGTCACGACCGTGTCGAGGTACGGCACGCGCGCTTCGAGCGAGTGCGCCATCGACGCGCGGTCGGTCTTCACCAGCAGGTCGTCCACGAGGTAGGTGCCGAGGTCGACGTCCTGCAGCCGTGCGAGCTCGTCGGCCCCGTTCGTCTCGCCGTAGCGCGCGCGCAGCAGGTCGACCGGATCGAACGAGCTGCGCCGGCCGGTCAGCTCGGCGCGCAATCCGGGCGAGAAGATCTCCTTCCACCCGTGGTGCCGCTCGAGCGGCGGCAGGTGTGCGGCGCGCACGAAGCGCTTCGCGCGGTAATCGAAGCTCGCCCTTGCGCTCGAGCTCGGCAGCCGCTCGACGACCGGCCGGGCGAGCCGGGCGAGCCCGCCGACGCGCTCGGCAAGCAGGTCGGCCGCGTACGTGTAGTAGCCGCCGAACAGCTCGTCGCCACCCTCGCCGGAGAGCGCCACCTTCACGTCCGACGCCGCCAGCTCGGACACGAGGTACGTCGGTAGTGCGGACGAGTCCGCGAACGGCTCGTCGAATGCCTCGGCGAGCGCCGGCAGCAGCAATGCGGCATCGGGGCGGAGGACGAGCTCCCGGTGCCGCGTCCCGTAGCGCTCCGCGACGCGTCGCGCATCGGCAAGCTCGTCGAAGGAGCGCTCCTCGAAGCCGATCGAGAACGTGCGCAGCGGCTCCGAGCTTTCGCCGGCAGCGAGCGCGGCCAGGAGCGCCGAGTCGACCCCGCCGGACAGCAGGACGCCGACCGCAACGTCGCTGACGAGATGCGCTCGCACCGAGTCGCGCAGGCGGGAGCGCAGCTCCTCCACGAGCTCCGCTTCGTCCTCGGCACGCTCGGGAAGCGGCGCCGGCCGCGCGAATCGCTGGAGCTGCAGCGCGCCGTGCTCCCAGACGAGCACGTGCCCGGCCGGGAGCTTGCGCACCTCACGGAAGATCGTCAGCGGTGCGGGAATCGAGTTGAACGCGAGGAACGCCTCGAGCGCGTCGAGGTCGACCTCTCCGCGCGGGAGCGCACGCAGCTCCGAAGCGAACGCGAGCTCCCCGTCCGCGTCGCGGTAGTACAGCGGCTTGATCCCGAAGCGGTCGCGGGCGAGCACGAGCCGGCGGCGCGGCGCGTCCCAGATCGCGACCGCGAACATGCCGCGCAGCCGCTCGGCGAACCCGGTCCCGTGCTGCTCGTACAGGTGCAGGAGGACCTCCGTGTCTCCGTGCGTGCGGAACGTGTGGCCGGCGCGCTCGAGCTCGCGTCGCAGCTCCCGGTAGTTGTAGATCTCGCCGTTCTGGACGACGTGCACCGTCCCGTCCTCGTTCGCGATCGGCTGGTCGCCTGTCTCGAGGTCGATGATCGACAGGCGCCGCGCGGCCAGCGCCACGCCAGCGTCGACGAATTCCCCGGAGCTGTCCGGCCCCCGGTGGACAAGCGTCGCGCTCATGCGCGCGACGCGCTCCGGATCGACGGAGCCGCCGGCGGACACGACTCCGCAGATCCCGCACATGCGCAGGAGTCTAGGCAGGGCGTAGGCTCGACCCGTGCACTTCACGACCCACGATCAGCTGATCCTGGTCGCGCTGCTGGCCGTCTTGGCGGCGCTTCTGATCGCGGCGCCGAAGCTGCGGATTCCGTACCCGATCTTCCTCGTCCTCGGTGGCTTGGCCCTGGGCTTCGCGCCGGGGATGCCGTCGCTGGCGTTGCCTCCGGACGTCGTGCTGGTCGCGATTCTCCCGCCGCTCCTCTACCTGTCCGCGTACCGGACGTCGTTGCGCGACCTCCGCGCGAACGCACGGCCGATCGCGATCCTCGCGATCGGCCTCGTCGTCGCCACGACCGTCACGGTCGCCGTCATTGCGCACGCGGCCGTGGACGACATGTCGTGGAGCGCCGCGTTCGTACTCGGCGCGGTCGTGGCGCCCACCGATCCGATCGCGGCGAGCGCAGTCATGCGGCGCCTCGGCGTGTCGCGGCGGCTGGTCTCGATCATCGAGAGCGAGAGTCTCGTGAACGACGGCACCGCGCTCGTGCTCTTCCGGGTCGCGGTCGTTGCAGTCGTCACCGGCGAGTTCTCGATCTGGGACGTCTCCTGGCGCTTCGCATGGGCCCTCGTCGGCGGGATCGCGATCGGCATGGTCGTCGGCTTCATCGTGGCGGAGACCCGGCGTCGCATCGACAACCCGCCGGTCGAGGTGACGATCTCGCTGATGACCGGCTACTTCGCGTTCATCCCCGCCTCGGCGGCGAGCGCCTCCGGTGTGATCGCGGTCGTGACGGCGGGCGTGTATCTCGGCTGGCGCACGCCGGAGCTGACGTCGGTCGAGACGCGGCTGCAGGGCGAGGCCTTGTGGGGCATCCTCGGCTTCGTCCTGAACGCCCTCGTCTTCGCGCTGGTCGGCCTGCAGCTGTCCCGGATCCTCGACGTGCTGAACGGACCTTCGGCGGGCCAACTGGCGTGGTGGGCGGTTCTCGTGACGGGGACTGTGATCCTCACGCGCATCGTGTGGCTGCCGATCTTCGCGTGGCGCAACCGGCACAAGCCGTTCACGCATACGTTCCTGATTTCCTGGGCGGGGATGCGCGGCGCCGTCTCGCTTGCCGCGGCGCTTGCAATCCCGCTCGCGACCGACGCGGGCGTGGGCTTTCCGCATCGCGACCTGATCATTTTCCTGACCTTCTGCGTCATCCTCGGCACGCTCGTGGTGCAGGGACTGACGCTGCCGGCCTTGATCCGAGTGCTGCGAATCCAGCCCGACACGAGCGAGCTGGAGGAGGACGCGCAGGCGCGGATCCGCGCGTCCGAAGCAGCGCTCGCGCGCCTCGAAGAGCTCGTCGGCGAGGAGTGGGTTCGCGACGAGACGGCCGAGCGTATGCGCGGGCTCTACAACTTCCGCCGCAACCGTTTCTCCTCGCGCTTCGACGACGGCGCCGACGGCGCAATCGAGGAGCAGTCGCAGGCGTATCAGCGGCTGCGCCGCGAGCTGCTCGACGCCGAGCGTGCCGCCGTCACGGAGTTGGGCCGCGTGGGGGCGATCAGCGGCGACGTCGTCGTCCGCGTCCGCCGCGACCTCGACCTCGAAGACGCGCGGCTGGACGTCTAGCGCAGCGTCTGCCTGAGGATGCGCACTCCAGTTGTCCAGAGCGTGCGCAGATAGAGGCGCACGGAGCGGTCGGCGATCCACTCGAGGTCGTGCGCGAGCTTCTCCGCCATCGAGGTCTCGTAGCCACGCCGGATCTGCGCGAAGCCCGTCAGTCCCGGCCGGACGACGAGCCGCTGCCAGTACGCGGGTAGCTCGGCGGCGAGCTCCTCGAAGAAGCGGGGTCGGATCGGGCGAGGGCCGACGAGGCTCATGTCGCCCTTGAGCACGTTGAGCAGCTGCGGGATCTCGTCCAGCTGGGTCTTGCGCAGCCATGCACCGACGGACGTTGTCTCGGCCTGCGTGCGCCGGACGAGCTCTTCGCCGAGGTAGGGGCCGAGGCGATCCTCGGCGCCGCGCTTCAGCGTGCGGAACTTCAGCATCTCGAAGACGCGGCCCCCGCGGCCGACGCGCTCGCCGCGGTAGAAGAGCGGCGGCCCGCTCGCCGCGAGGATCAGCACTGCGATCGGCACCGTGAGCGGCAGCGAGACGAGCAGGAAGAACGCTGAAAGGACGAGGTCGAGCGTGCGCAGCACGGCGTCTCGCCGCCGTGCCGGGCTTGCCTCCGTCAGCTCCGAGAAGCGGCGGGTGAGCGTGTCGCTCGCCACGCCGTGGATCGTAGAGCCTCCCTCGGCGTCATAATCAACACTTATGGACACGCGTCAGCTGGCCGCATTCTGCGCCGTCGTCGAGCGCAAGAGCTTCTCGCAGGCGGCAGAGCGTCTCGGCGTCACGCAACCCGCGGTCTCGCTGCAGATCCGCTCGCTCGAACAGCGGCTCGGGCGCCGGCTGCTCGACCGCTCCGGCCGCCGTGTGGAGCCCACCGAGGCCGGGCTGAAGCTCTACGCGTCGGCGCAGCGCCTGCTGCAGGCCGAGGAGCAGCTGCTCGAAGACCTCGAGTCGGATGACGAAGGCGCCGTCACGGGCACGCTCGAGCTGGGCGCGTCGACAGGACCGGGCGGCAGCGTCGTGCCGGTGATCCTGTGCGAATTCCAGGAGCGCCATCCCGACGTGAGCGTGCGCCTGACCGTGTCGGACACGCAGACCGTTGTCGCGCAGGTCGCCGACCGCGAGCTCGAGCTCGGCATCGTCGGAGCGGGCCGGCGGCATCGCGGCGTCACCTTCGAGCCGTTCTTCGGCGACGAGGTCGTGCTCGCCGTTCCGGCCACGCATCCGTTCGCGGGCAAGACCGTGACGCTCGAGCAGCTGCGCGGCGAGCCGCTGATCGTGATGCAGGAGGGTGCCGGCGTGCGTCAGGTGATCGAAGACGAGCTACGCAAGAGCGGCACCCGCCTGCGCGACCTCGACGTTCGGCTCGAGCTCGGCCTGCAGGAGTCGGTCCGGAGCGCCGTGCTCGCCGGTCACGGCGTCACGTTCGTCTCGAAGCTCGCGGTCGAGTCGGACATCGCGGCGGGATTGATCGCGACCGCACGCGTGCGCGGGCTCGATCCTGTGCGCCCGATCTTCCTCGCGCGCGCCAGCGGCCGTAGCGAGACCCGCGCTGCGCGCGCGTTCCTCGCCTTCGCGCGCGAGCGCGTGCCCGCGTGATCGTTCGCTGGGGCCTGCGTCAGCTGCCCGCGGTGCTCGCCGAGCTGCGCATCGGCCGCCCGCTGCTCGTGGCAAGCGGGCGCTGGGACGGGAACGACTTCGGCATTCGCCCGGCAGCGCGCTGGACGGAGGTGCCGACCGACCGCATCGGCGAAGCAGCCGCGCAGGCCGAAGACGGAATCGTCGCCGTGGGCGGCGGGAGCGCGATCGACCTGGGTAAGGCGCTCTCGGCGGAGGCCGACCTGCCGCTCGTCTCCGTTCCGACGACGTACGCCGGCGCCGAATGGACGCCCTACTTCGGCATCCGGGATCCGGAGCGCAAGCTGAAGGGCGGCGGCGCCGGCGCGCACCTGCGCGGGGCCGTCTACGAGCCGGATCTGACGCTCAGCCTTCCGCGCGCGGAAACCGTCGGCACGGCGATGAACGCGCTCGCGCACTGCGCCGAGGCGATGTACGCGGAGGGACACAATGCGGCGGGGGATGCGCACGCCGTGCAGGGCGCTGCGCTGATCGGCGAGTGGCTGCCGCAGGTCGTCGAGCGGCCGAACGACCTGCAGGCGCGCACGAAGCTGCTCGAGGGCGCCATGCATGCCGGTGCCGCGCTCGGCGCCTCGATGCTCGCGCTCGGACATGCGATGGCGCAGGCGCTCGGCGGGCGCTACGGGCTGCCCCACGGCGCGATGAATGCGCTGACGCTCCCGCAGGCGCTCGCCTTCAACGAGGAGGTGGCGCCCGACGCGATCCGCCGCTTTCGCGAGGAGGTAGGCACCGACGTCGAAGAGCTCGCGGCGCTCGGCAACTTCGGGCGACTGCGGGACTGGGACATCCCCGAAGCCGACCTTCCCGAGCTCGCTGCTGCGACCGTGCGGCGTGCGGGCGCGAAGGCCAACCCGCGGCCCGCTTCCGCGGCCGAGGTCGAACAGCTTTTGCATAACATCTACTAATCGCACGAATTAGCCACGCCGTGGTATGGTCTGACGGTCGTGGCGGACTCTTCTTTTGACGTGCTCGTGATCGGCAGCGGCGCCTCCGGCTTGGCGGCCGCGGTCTCCGCGCACAAGGCCGGCGCGCGTGTCGCGGTGGCCACGAAGGGCTCGCTGCAGTCGTGCAATTCCGCGAAGGCGCAGGGCGGCATCCAGGCCGCCTTCGGTGCGGACGACTCGCCCGAGCAGCACGCGGAGGACGTCTGGAAGTCCTCGCACGAGACGGCCGACCGTACTCTCGTCGAGATCCTCACCGGGGAGGCGCCGTCCGCCATCCACTGGCTCGAGGAGCTCGGCGTCGAGTTCACGCGCGAGAACGGCGGCTACCGCCTCGCCCGTTGCGGCGGAGCGTCGCGCAAGCGGCTGTTGCAGGTCGGCGACCGCACCGGGCACGCGATCACGACGGCGCTGCGCGAGGCAGTCGAGAGTGCCGACATCAGCACCTTTCCCAAGTCGCCGCTCGCCGAGCTCGCACGCACGGAGAACGGCTGGCGCGCACGCTGCGGGGACCACACGATCGACGCCACGACGGTGGTCCTCGCAGCGGGCGGGCGGTGCTATCGCGTCGCCGAGGAGCGCGGCGAGCTCTCCACCAACCATCCAGGCGCAACCGGCGAGGTCACGCAGATGGCCGTCGACCTCGGCGCCGAGCTGCGCGACTTCGACGCGCTGCAGTACCACCCGAACGGCGGCGCGTGGCCGACGAACATGCAGGGCTACTCGATCCCCGAGACGACGCGTGCGTACGGAGCCGTCCTCCTCAATGCCGACGGCGAGGAGTTCACCGATTCGCTCGGCCCACGCGACGCCGTCAGCCAGGCGATCTTCGACGAAGTGGAGAAGGGCAAGGGAGTCGAGACGCCCGACGGGCGTCCCGCCGTCTACCTGGATACCACTCGGATCGAGGAGGGCGACGCGAACGTCTCCCTGCCGTACATGCTGCGCCGCTACCGTGCGGGCGGGATCGACCCGCTGCGGGAGCGCATCCTCACGTACCCCGTCCTCCACTACCAGAACGGCGGCCTGGTGATCGACACCGACGCGCAGACGACGCTCGAAGGCCTCTACGCGTGCGGCGAGATCGCCGGCGGCACGCACGGGCGCAACCGCATGATGGGCAACTCACTCCTCGAATGCTGCGTGTTCGGCCGGCGCGCAGGAAAGGCGGCAGCAAAGGCATGAGCACGATCACGACGACAGATCTCGAAGCTGCGGTCGAAGACGCCGCCGCCTACTTGTACGTCTGGGCGTTGAAGGACATCCCGCAGGACCTGCGCGACGCGTTGGCCGATGCGGCAACAAAGGAAACGTCGGTGCCGGGTCAGCGTGTGCTGCAGACGATCCTGAAGAACGTGCAGATCGCCGACACAGAGAAGAACCTTGTTTGCCAGGACACCGGCATCGCCGTCTACACGTGTCGCGTCGGCGAGCATTTTCCCCTGCACCCGACACGAATTTACGCCGCGCTGAAGTCGGGCACGGAGCGCGCGACGGTGGAGCATCCGCTGCGCTCGAACGCGGTGCACACGATCACGCGCGAGAACACGGGCCCGAACACGGGTTACCGGCTGCCGATCGTGCACTGGGAATTCATCCCGGATTGGGACGGATTGGACGTCAAGTGTGTGCCCAAGGGATCGGGCAGCGAGAACATGTCGTTCCTGAAGATGTGCGTCCCCGCCGACGGTGTGAAGGGGATCAAGCAGTTCGTGCTCGAGTCGATCGTCGGCGCCGGCGGTAAGCCGTGCCCGCCCGGCATCGTCGGCGTCGGCATCGGCGGCAGCGCCGACTACGCGATGTACCTCGCGAAGGAGGCGATCACGCGCCCGATCGGCACCCGCAACTCCGACCCGCATGTCGCCCAGCTCGAGGAAGAGTTGTTCGGCCTGCTGAACGAGACCGGCATCGGCCCCATGGGGCTCGGCGGCGACGTCACCGTCCTGCAGTGCCACATCGAGCATGCGGACACACACATGACGCTCAACCCGGTCGCCGTCAACTACCAGTGCTGGGCCGCGCGCCGCGCGAGCGCGCACGTCCACGCCGACGGGGAAGTCGAGTACGACCGTGAGTTCTAAGCGCCTCACCTTTCCCGCGAGCGAGGACGCGATCCGCGAGCTGCGTGCCGGCGACGAGGTGCTCGTGGACGGTCACATCATCGGCATTCGCGACCGGACGCAGATCCGCATCTTCGACCAGGGCGTCGAGCCGCCGATCGACCTGAACGGCGCGTTCCTCCTGCACACCGCGCCGAACGTCCGCAAAGTCGCAGAGGGCAAGTACGAGAAGCTCTGCATCGGTACGACCACGTCGGCGCGCATGGTGCGCTTCACGGAGCCGCTCGGCCGCGATTACGGCGTGCGCGCGATTTGCGGCAAGGGCGGCCTGCCGGACGAGGCGATCGAGCCGATGCGCAGGCACGGGATGGTCTACTTCGCGATCGTCGGCGGCGCGGCTGCGCTCGAGACGACGCAGATCGAGGAGATCGAAGAGGTCTACTGGGAGGAGCTGATGCCCGAGTGCCTCTGGAAGTTCCGCGTCAAGGACTTCGGGCCGCTCACCGTCGGCATCGATGCGCACGGCAACTCGCTCTTCCACGACGTGCAAGCCCGCGCACAGGACAAATTGAAGGAGCTCTTTGCTCGTCTTTGATCCCCACCACGGCTTGACGCACGTGCTGGACAAGGGCCTCGGCCCGCGCGCGTGGGAGGACGTGCTCGAGGTCGCCGGCGACCACATTTCGATCGTCAAGCTCGGGTGGGGGACCGCCGCCGTCACGCAGAACCTGGAGCGCAAGCTCGACGTGCTGCGCGAGAAGCCGGTCGTGATCGGCGGGACGTACTTCGAGGTCATCTATGCGCAGGACAGGCTCGACGACTACAAGCGGTGGCTGCAGCGGCTCGGCCTGACGCACGTCGAGATCTCCGACGGCACGGTCGACATTCCACGCGACCGCAAGCTCGAGCTGATTGCCGACTTCGCAAAGGACTTCACCGTCCTCTCCGAGGTCGGGTCGAAGGACTCGTCCGTCGAGTACAGCGCCGAGCAGTGGGTGCAGTGGCTGCAGGACGAGCTCGACGCCGGCGCCTGGAAGGTCATCACCGAGGCCCGCGAAGGCGGCACGGCCGGGATCTTCGACTCGGCCGGCGGTATGCGCACCGAGCTGATCGGCGAGATCGCGATGACGGTCGGCCCCGCGAACGTCGTCTTCGAGGCACCGACCAAAGCTGCACAGGTGTGGTTCATCAAGCAGTTCGGGCCGTCGGTCAATCTCGGCAACATCCCGCCCGACGAGGTGATCCCGCTCGCAACGCTGCGCTACGGACTGCGCGGCGACACGCTGAAGGAGGTGCTGCTTGGCGACCGCGCCCGCACTCCAACTTCCTGACGTCGAGACGATGTCGGCAGAGGACGTGCTGCGCTGGGCGCACGAGCAGTTCGGCGACCGCATGTGCCTGACCTGCTCCTGGCAGCGGCAGTCGTCGGTGCTGATCCACATGGTGAGCGAGCTCGGGCTGGACGTGCCGATCGTCGAGCTCGACACGCTCGTGCTCTTCCCGGAGACGTACGAGACGCGCGACCGCCTGGTCGAGCGCTACGGGCTGAAGCTGCGGTCGTTCCGGCCGATCGACGCGCCGGACAAGCTGTGGGAGACCGAGCCGGATCGCTGCTGCCACATCCGCAAGGTCGAGCCGCTCGAGCGTGCGCTCGCCCCCTACGACGCGTGGATCACCGGCATCCGCCGCGAACAGGCGCTGACGCGCGCGAACGCGCAGAAGATCGAGTGGTCGGAGCGCTACGACGTGTGGAAGGTGCAGCCCATCGTCGACTGGGACGCGAAGCGCGTGCAGGCCTACATCCACGTGAACGAGATTCCGTACAACCCGCTGCACGACCAGGGCTATCCGTCGATCGGCTGCATCCCGTGCACGCAGGCGGTTGCGGCCGGCGACGACGAGCGGTCCGGTCGCTGGGCCGGCTCGAACAAGCTCGAGTGCGGCATCCACATCAACGCACCACTGATCAAGGAGTCGAATGACTGAGCACATCTACGCCCACGAGCACCCGGAGACGGAGCGCCGCCGCGACGGCGGCTTCACGCTCTGGTTCACCGGGCTGTCGGGCTCCGGCAAGACGACGATCGCGCACCTCGTCGGTCCCGCGATCGAGGAGCGCGGACCGATCGTCGAGTACCTCGACGGCGACACGGTGCGCACGCACCTGTCCAAGGGCCTCGGCTTCTCGAAAGAGGATCGCGACGCCAACATCGAGCGGATCGGCTGGGTCGCCGCCCGGCTGACGCGGCACGGGGCCGCCGTCATCGCCGCGGCGATCTCGCCCTACGAGGAGACGCGGCAGAAGGCGCGCGAGCTCGTCGAGCAGTGGGGCACCTTCGTCGAGGTGCACATCGCCACGTCCGTCGAGGAATGCGCGCGTCGCGACGTGAAGGGCCTCTACGAGAAAGCGTTCAAGGGCGAGATCAAGGGCTTCACCGGCGTGGACGACCCCTACGAAGAGCCGTCCAACCCCGACGTTCGCATCGAGACCGAGCAACACGCGCCCGAAGAGAGTGCGGAGATCATCCTCGCGCACCTGGCAGAGCGCGGCCTGATCCCCGCGGGGGTTGCGGTATGAGCGTCGCCACCGACACGAAGCTGATCGCGCCGCACGGCGGCGAGCTGGTCGACAGGACCGCGGGCGGGCGGCCCGCTGACCTCGAGTCGCTCGAGACGCTCGAGTTGACCTCGCGTGAGCTGTCCGACCTGGACATGCTCGCCTCGGGGGCGCTGTCCCCGCTGACGGGGTTCATGGGGCGCGAGGACTACGAGTCCGTGCTCGAGCACATGCGGCTCGGGAACGGTCTCCCGTGGTCGCTGCCCGTCTGCCTGGCCGTCGACGAGGCGCCGCAGTCGGACCGCGTCGCCCTCGCGGATCGCGCCGTGCTCGAGGTCGAAGAGGTCTACGAGTACGACAAGGAGCGCGAAGCGCAGCAGGCGTTCGGCACGACCGACGCGAAGCATCCGGGCGTCGAGCGCCTCTACGCGCAGAAGCCGCTCTATGTGGCCGGCCGCGTCACCGTGTTCGAGCGCGCGGAGTCGCCGTTTCCGGAGCTCGCACTCGACCCGGCCGACACGCGCGCCGAGTTCGCGCAGCGAGGCTGGAAGCGCATCGTCGGCTTCCAGACGCGCAACCCGATTCACCGCGCGCACGAGTACCTGACGAAGGTCGCGCTCGAGACGGTGGACGGCCTGTTGATCCACCCGCTCGTCGGCGACACGAAGTCGGACGACGTGCCGGCAAAGACGCGCGTCGAGTGCTACCGCGTGCTGCTCGACGGCTACTACCCGGGCGACCGGGTCGTGCTGAGCGCGTTCCCGGCTGCGATGCGTTATGCGGGCCCGCGCGAGGCGATCTGGCACGCAATCTGCCGCAAGAACTACGGCTGCTCGCACTTCATCGTCGGCCGCGACCACGCCGGTGTCGGCGACTACTACGGCACCTACGACGCGCAGTTGATCTTCGACGAGTTCGAAGCGCACGAGCTCGACATCGAGCCGATGTTCTTCGAGCACTCGTTCTGGTGCAAGACGTGCGGTTCGATGGCGTCGGCGAAGACGTGCCCGCACGGCGCGGACGAGCACGTCTTCCTCTCCGGTACGAAGGTGCGGGAGATGCTCGGCCACGGCGAGCTGCCCCCACAGGAGTTCTCGCGGCCCGAGGTCGCGAACGTGTTGATCGAGGCATACAAGACAACGTGACCTGGCAGTTCACGCTCACGGGGCTGCTGATCGGCGTCCTCGTCGGCCTCACCGGCATGGGCGGCGGCTCGCTGATGACGCCGATCCTCGTGATCGTGTTCGGCTTCAAGCCGACGTACGCCGTCGGCACCGACATCCTCCACGGGGCCGTCTTCAAGACGTTCGGCGCCGTGCGGCATCGCCGGCTCGGGAACGTGCACGCGCACCTGACGTTGTGGATGTTCCTCGGCTCCGGTCCGATGTCGCTGCTCGGCGTCGCGACTGCGGGCTGGCTCTCGGCTGCGTACGGCGACAGCGTCCAGTCGGCCGAGGGCTATGCGATCGGCGCCGCGCTCGTGCTCGGCGCAATCGGCCTTGTCCTGAAGACGTTCGTCAAGCGCGGGGTGCAGCCGAGCGAGGCGGGCTTCGTAATGCAGCGCAAGGACAAGGTGCGCGCCGTGATCATCGGCGCCGTCTTCGGCTACATCGTCGGCCTGACCTCGGTCGGCAGTGGCACGTTCTTCGGCCTCGTGATGGTGATGATCTACCCGCTGACGATCGCGCGGATCGTGGGCACCGACATCTTTCACGCGGCTGCGCTGCTCTGGGTTGCCGGCTTCGGTCACCTGATCCAGGGCAACGTCGACCTGCATGCGATGGCGTGGCTGCTACTGGGCTCGATCCCCGGCATCTGGATCTCGAGCCGCTACACCCTGCACCTGCCGCAGGACGCCCTTCGCCTCGGTCTTGCAGGAGTGCTGGCGCTGAGCGGGATCAAGCTCCTCGACGTTCCGGAGTCGAGCTACGTGCTCACGGTCGGGCTTGGGCTCGGTCTCGGCGCGTTCGCCGTTTGGCTGCTCCTACAATCGCGGAGCCGTGCAGCGGAACGCGCCGACCATTCTCGTGCTGGTCTTGCTGACGGCGACGGCGACGGCCTTCGTGCTGACCCAGCACTTGAAGCTCGAGCCGAGCCCGATCTCGCAGACGCACGTCGATAAGACCTTCTCGCCCGTCTGCAACTGCGCGACGAGAACCGCGCACATCGATTTCTCGATCCGGCACGCCGATCACCTGCGCATCTGGGTGCGCACGCCCTCGGGGCCGTCCGTCATCGCGGCTCGCGAGTTCCCGAAGGGGATGGTGCACGTGCAGTGGGACGGCCAAGGCGTCCCCGACGGCGTCTATTTCGCCGTCGTGCACTTGCAGGAGGCACAGCGCACGATCGACCTGCCGAACCCGATTCGGGTCGACACCGTCAAGCCGACGATCAAGCTCGTCAGCATGTCGCGCGACGGGACGAAGACGCTCTTCCGGTACCGGACGTCCGAGCCGGCGCACGCGCTGCTGATCGTGAACGGCGAGCGCCGCGTTCGCACCTACTCGACCGGCAAGCACGGGAAGTTCGCCTACGCGGGACGGCTGACTTCGAAGACGCGGCTCGTCCTGCGCGCCCGCGACGTCGCGGGCAACCTTTCGCGGCCGGTCAAGATCTCCAGCCTTTGACTCCGGGCGGGCCGCCGCTCCTCATCCTCGGTGTCCGGCGCTCCGGCACGACGCTGCTGCGCGTCATGCTCGACCGTCACTCGCAGCTGGCCGTGCCCGACGAGACGTACTTCGTCCCGCAGCTCGCCGACCGGCACTTGCGCGGCGTCGACGAGGACGAGTTTCTCGACGACGTGCGCAGGGTGGTGGAGTGGGACCTTCCGCTCGAAAGGGTGCGTGCACGCTTGCACGACGGAATGCCTGTCGGCGAGGCGATCGGCGCCGTCTACGCGGTGTACGCGGAGCAGCAGGGGAAGCCGCGGTGGGGCGACAAGACGCCGATGTACATGCAGAACCTGCGCCTGCTCGAGCGCCTTTTTCCCGATGCGCTCTACGTGCATCTGATCCGCGACGGGCGCGACGCAGCGCTCTCGTTTCTCGGGATGCCCCGGGGGATCGTCACGGAGACGTGGATGCATCCGCGCACTCCGGCCGACTTCGCCTGCCAGTGGCGCACAGAGGTCGCGGCGGCGCGCCGGCTCGGGCGTCGCGTCGGAGCGCGCTACCTCGAGGTGCGTTACGAGTCGCTCGTGGAAGACGTCGAGCCCGCCCTGGGCCGGATCTGCGAGCTCGCCGGCCTCGACTACGAGCCGGCGATGGCGGACTACGCCGGAAGCGTGGACGTCTCCGCGAAGCCGCACCAGCAGCGGCTGCTCCAGCCGCCGACGGCCGGAGTGCGCGACTGGCGCAAGCAAATGTCCGGAGAGGACGTCGCGTCGTTCGAGCAGGTCGCGGGAGACCTGCTCAGAGAGCTCGGCTACGAGACGTCGCATGTGCCTGATGCGGCCGGCCGGGCTCGGTTGGCGTCGTACCGCGCGCGGGCTCTCGCGTGGCGCGCCGCGAGCTTCGCGCTACGGCGCTCGTTTCTTTTTCGGCGGCGTCACCCGGTGCTTCTTCGCGGCTAACCGCCGCTGCAACTCGAGGATCTGCGGCGCGCGGCGGCCGTGCCACGCCTGCACGATGCCGTTGAGCGTGAAGAAGTAGTGGCGCTCGGTCACGATGCCCGGCGAGTACTTGCCGATGTCGAGGTGCCACATCACCTTGCCGTCGGACGCGCGCAACGCGTACGTGTTCCGCTCGAGGTTCGAGACGAAGACGTACTTGCCAGCGACGAACGCCGGGCCGAGGAAGCGTCCGCCAAGGCGGCGGCTCCAGAGCAGCTGCCCGGTGCTCGCGCGCAGCGCGCGCACGCGGCCGTCGAAGCCGCCGAAGAACACGCGCCCGTGCGCGACCGCCGGAGTTGCGTAGCCCCACGAGCTGACCGTCGAGCGCCAGATCACGTGGCCGTCGCTCGCCGACAGCGCGTACACGCCGCCCGAGCGTGAGATCGTGAACAGGCGCTTTCCGTCGGTGGACGGGCTGGCGTAGAAGCTCTCGTAGCGGACGAAGTCGCGGCTCAGGTACTTGCTCCAGATCTTGTTGCCGTTGTCCCGGTTGAGCCGCCAGACCGAGCCGGCGTACGTCGTGATGAAGACGCTGTTGCCGAGAATCGAGGGGCTCGAGTTGATGCGGCCGCCCGTGTTGTAGGCCCATTTGACGTGCCCCGTGGTCACGTAGACGCAGAAGAGGCGCCCGTCCGTCGAGCCGAAGTAGACGAGCCGGCCGACCGCGAGGGGCGACGACTCGACCTTCCCTGCAACTTTCAGACGCCAGAGGCGATGACCGTTGAAGCGGTTGTACGCCGTCACGTAGCCGTCGTGGGACGAGACGATCAGGCGCGGGCCCGCGATCGCCGGCGTTGACGGCTTCCGTCCGCCCTGCACCTGCCAGATGCGCTGACCGTTGTGTGAGTTGAGCGCGACGGTCTTCCCCCCGAACGTGTTCACGTAGAGGATCCCGCCGCAGTAGCTCGGCGGGTATTCGATGTAGCTGCCGAGCCCGACCGACCAGAAGCGTCGGTAGGGCAGGCCGATGTCGATCGAGGGCCGCGAGAGCGTGCGCTGTGGGTCGCCGCCGAACTCGTCCCAGCAGCGCTTGTCGTCGACGACGTGGTAGCCCTTGTGCTTCTTCTTTTTCGGCGTCGTGATCGGGCCGGTCTCGCCCTCCTCGACCGAGACGCCTTTCAGCTGGGTGTCGAGCTTCCCGGAGGGGCGCTCACGGGCCTTGAAGTAGACGGCGACGCCGGCACCGGCGACGAGGAGCCCGAGGACTGCGAGGCTGAGGAGGATCCGTCGACGCACCCGGCGGAGGCAAGTGTGCCAGCGCCGGCAGCGGTCATGACGGTCAGACCCCACGCCGCGACGCCGATCACGCCCCAGACGATCGGATCCTCGAAGAAGCCCGCGTAGAACAGCGAGTGGACGAAGAGCGTGAGGAAGACAGACGCGAGGCCGATGCCGAGCGCACGGCTCCGCTGTGTGACGAGATACAGCAGTCGGGCGGCGGCGAGCATCAGCGCGGCGTAGATGAGGAAGCCGACGACGCCGAGCTCTGCGGCAACCGTCAGCGGCGTCGTGTGCGACTTGTCGCGTTTCGCCGACAGCTGCGTCTTCGCCTCCTCTTTGCTCGCCTGCGGCTGTCCGCCGATGCCGACGCCGGCGAGTGGGTGATGCTCGAATGCGATCCACGTGACGCGCGCCAGCCGCGTCCGGCCACTCGTGGCCTGACGGGCCGAGTCGCTGACCGCAGTCGCGGCGACGAAGCCCGCGCCGGCGAGCACGCATGCGGCGGCGCCGACGACGAGCACCCGCTTCAGCTTCGGGCCGCCGAGGACGAACGAGACTGCGACGGCGACCGCGAAGAGCGCGACGAAGCTCGACTGCGAGTACGCGAAGAAGAGGCCGAGAAAGAGGAATGTGATCAGGCCCGCGCCGAGCCAGAAGCGAACCCGTGCGAGCCACAGCGCGACGAGCAGCACGCCGATCGCGATCACGACGTGTCGTCCGAAGATGCTCGGGTCCTTGAACAGCGACGTGACGCGGAAGTACGTCGTGTACGCGTTCGCGCGCTCCACGTCGCTGGCGAGCAGATGGCCGTGCGTCACGCGCTGGAAGAGGGCGACGGCCGAGAAGAGCCCGGCGAGTGCGACGAGCGTGACCGCGAGCGCGCGCGGGTGCCAGTCACGCCACGGCGAGCGTGCGACGACAACGACCAGCGCCGAGAAGGGAAAGAGGAAGAAGAGGAGCTCGATGCTCCCCGCCCGCAGGTCGTGCGTCCAGAGCAGCGACAGGCCTGCGTAGAAGACGAGCGCGGCTGCGGGTACCGCGATCAAGCGTGGCAACGCGCGTGCGGCTCGGCCGCGGAGCACACGCAGGACGAGCGCCAGCACGGATGCCGCGAGAACGACGTAGAGCGGATCGAGCAGGTACGCCTGTTGCGTGCCGACGGACGTCGTGATGCGGAACGGCGCTGCTGCGAGCAGGGCGACCGGCACGACCGCCGGCCAGCGGGCGAGCGCCCACGTCGCGGCGGCGACCACCAGGGCGCCGAAGACCAGAGCGGCCGCGTGCGACGCGGGCGAGACGAAGCGCTTGAGGTCATGCCCGGGGATGAGCGCGACGGCGAGGAGCGTCTCTGCGACGGTCGTGACCGCGAGCGCGGCGAGCAGCTCGAGACGCGTACGCGCGAGCAGCAGCACGGCAGCGCCGACGGCGCCGACGACAGCAGCGAGCTGAGCCAGGTCGCCGTGGGGCACGGGCATGTGAACGCGAAGCCTACGGCGGGGGCGTCTGGTTCCAGCGGTTCGACCGTTCGTGGGGTCGCCGTGATAGGAAAGGCCGCGTGATCGGGGCCTGGAAACGCGTGCTCGTGCTCGCGCCGCACACCGACGACGGCGAATTCGGCGCGGGCGGCACAATGGCGCGCCTTGTCGAGGAGGGCGCCGAGGTCCGCTACGTCGCGTTCTCGATCGCAACGCGCTCGCTCCCCGAGGGCTTCCCGCCGGACACGCTCGCCCGAGAAGTGCGAGACGCAACCGCCGAGCTCGGCATCGCGCCGGAGAACCTGACGGTGCACGACTTCGACGTCCGGACCTTCCCGGAGCACCGCCAGGACATCCTCGAGCTGCTCGTGGCTTTGTGGGAAGAGTGGCGGCCCGATGCGGTCTTCCAGCCCAGCCTGCACGACATTCACCAGGACCATCAGGTGATCGCCGCGGAGAGCATGCGCGCCTTCAAGCGGACGACGATCCTCGGGTACGAGATCCCGTGGAACAACTTCGACTTCGCCTACCAGGCGTACGTGTCGCTGCAGCAGGCGCACGTCGAGAGGAAGGTCGCTGCCCTCGCGAAGTACGAGTCCCAGCAGCATCGGCGCTACAGCGACCCGGCGTACATCCGCAACGTCGCGCGGACGCACGGCATCAACGTGAACCGCGAGTACGCGGAGGTCTTCGAGGTCTACCGCGTCGTGGTCGCCTAGGCGACGACCGGCGCCACCGCGTCGTCGATCGCCTGCAGCGTCGACGCGTCGAGCTCGATCCCCGACGCGGCCGCGTTCTGCTCGACCTGCTCGGGCCGGCTGGCGCCGGTGATCGCCGACGCGACCTCGTCGCGGCGGAGCACCCAGGCGAGCGCGAGCTGCGCCATCGAGATCCCCAGGCCGTCCGCGATCGGCACGAGCCGCTGCACCGCCTCGAGCACGTCGTCGTCGCGGAAGCGGTCCATCGACCAGCCCATGTCCTGCGAGGCCGCGCGCGACCCCGAAGGCGGTGCCTCGCCCGGCTTGTACTTCCCCGTCAGCGCTCCCTGCGCAAGCGGCGACCAGACGATCTGCGAGATGCCGTTCGCGGCGCAGAGCGGGAACACCTCACGTTCGGGCTCGCGCCAGAGGATCGAGTACTGAGGTTGGCTCGAGACGAACTTCTCCACGTCGCGGACGTCGAGCGAGGCCTGGATCCGGTCGGGCGCCCACTCGCTGAAGCCGAGGTAGCGCACCTTTCCCTGCTGCACGACTTCGGTCAGTGCGTCCAGCGTCTCTTCCAGCGGCGTGTCGTAGTCGTAGCGGTGGCACTGGTAGAGGTCGACGTAGTCCGTCTTCAGCCGTAGCAGCGAGAGGTCGAGCTGCTTGAAGACCTGCTCGCGCGACAGTCCCTGGTCGCCGTTCATCGGCCAGTACAGCTTCGTGCCGAGGATGTACGAGTCGCGCGGGCGCCCCACGAGCGCCTCGCCCAGGAACGACTCCGCCGCGCCGCGCGCGTAGACGTTTGCCGTGTCGATGAAGTTGATCCCCACGTCGAATGCCTTGGCGATGCACGCCTCGGCCTGCTCGCGCTCGACGCCGCCGCCGAACGTCAGCCACGAGCCCAGGCTGATCTCGGACACCTGCAGGTCGCTCGACCCAAGTCGGCGTAGCCGCATGAGGAATGAGTATCAAGCCGCAGCGCGAGTTCGTTTGTCGCTGAACCATGTCGTCGGTTTTAGCCGGCATCCGCGCAGAGCGCGTCTGCCTCTCTGCGGCGCCGCCGAGTCGGCGCCTTTACCATCCGGCGTCGTGCGTACGCGCCGTTTGGGAGCGGATGGGCCGGAAGTCTCGGTTGTCGGTCTCGGCTGCAACAACTTCGGGATGCGGGTCGACCTCGAGGGGACGCGGGCCGTCGTCGACGCAGCGCTCGACGCCGGCATCACGCTCTTCGACACGGCGGACATCTACGGCGGCAAGGGCGGTAGCGAGTCGTTCCTGGGCGAGCTGCTCGAAGGGCGGCGCGACGAGGTCGTGCTCGCGACCAAGTTCGGCGGCGACATGGGCGACGGCAGCGAGGCGCGCGGCTCGCGCGATTACATCCACAAGGCGGTCGACGCGTCGCTGCAGCGATTGCGCACGGACTGGATCGACCTCTACCAGTACCACACGCCCGACAAGTCGACGCCGTTCGGCGAGACCTTCGGCGCGCTCGACGAACTGGTTCGCGCCGGCAAGGTGCGCTACGTCGGCCACTCGAATCTCTCGGCCGACCAGGTGGAAGAGGTGGACAAGCTTGTCCGCGACAACGGCTGGGCCAGGCCGGTCAGCGCGCAGAACCGCTACTCGCTGCTGCACCGGGAGCCCGAGGACGACCTGCTGCCGGTCTGCGAGCGGCTCGGCCTCGGGGTGCTGCCGTACTTCCCGCTCGCCAGCGGCCTGCTCACCGGCAAGTACAAGCGTGGGCAGCCGCGCCCGGAAGGGACACGGCTCGCCGATCGCGACGAGGTCTTCACCGACGACGCGTTCGACCAGGTCGAGGCGCTCGAGTCGTTCGGCAAGGAGCGGAACCACTCGCTGCTCGAGGTCGCGATCGGCGGCCTGCTCGCGGAACCCGCGGTCGCGTCGGTCATCTCCGGCGCGACGAAGCCGGAGCAGGTGCGCGCGAACGCCGCGGCCGGCGAGTGGGAGCTGCCGGCCGCCGACCTCGCGGCGCTCAACGCCTTGCGCTAGTGAGCACTCCCGCCGCCGTCCTCGACGTCGGCTGGGTGAACGGGCTCGCAGCCGTCCGTTCGCTCGGCCGCGCCGGCATTCGCGTGCTCGCCGTCGATCACCGCCAGAGTGCGCTCGGCTTCCGCTCGAAGTATGCGGAGCGCCTGCTCGCTCCCGATCCGTTCGAGGACGAGCACCGGTTCGTCAACTTCGTGCGTGCTCTCGGAGAGGTGGTCGTCTTCCCGACGCACGACGACGTGCTCAATGCGCTCGCGCGGTACGCCGACGACCTCGACGTGCTGACGCCGTTCCCCGAATGGGAGCTGCTCGAGCGACTACAGAGCAAGCGCGCGCAGCTCGAGCAGGCCGCGGCGGCCGGGCTCGACATCCCGGCGCCGGAGCCTGGGACGTTTCCCGTGATCGTCAAGCCCGACCGGTCGGTGGAGTTCAAACGCCGCTACAAGCGTCAGGCCTTCCGCTGCGAGACGCAGGCAGAGCTCGACGAGGCCGTTGCGCGCACGGAGGAGTTCGGTGCGATCGTGCAGGAGCTCGTTCCCGGCGGGGACGACACGCTCTACACGGTCGGCAGCTATCTCGACGCCGACGGCCGCGCGCTCGGTGTCTTCTGCGGGCGCAAGCTGCGGCAGACGCCGCCCGGCATCGGCACCTGCCGCGTCGGTGAGGCAGCGTGGGTGCCGGAGGTCGTCGACGCTGCGCTCACACTCCTACGTGCGTTCGGCTACCGCGGCCTCTCGCAGGTCGAGTTCAAGCGCGACCCGCGCGACGGCCGCTACAGGCTGATGGAGATCAATGCACGCCTCTGGCAATGGCACGGCCTCGCGAGCGCATGCGGTGTCGACCTGCCGCTGATCGCGTATCGCGACCTCACCGGGGAGCCGCAGCCGGAGGCGCACATGAACAGCCACGGCAAGCGCTGGGCGATCACGCTGCTGCCCGGCGAGCGGCCGCTGCCGCAGCGCCCGCCGTACGTGGATGCAGTGTTCGCCCTCGACGATCCGAAGCCGGGCGCCGTGCACCTGGCCCGTGTCCTGCGGAGCGCGGTCACGTGATCCCGGAGCGGGACGAGCGCCGCGCGCGCTGGGTGCTCGACTCGATCGGCGCGACCGAGCTCGGCTTCGGCGACGACGTGCCCTACAACGCGCAGGCGTGGGAGCAGGTCGAGCGGGGAGAGCTGCCGGCGGACGACGACGTCGCGGCCGGCTTCTTCCATCTTGCGCGCGTCGAGGAGCGGAACGGGCCGCGCGACGAGCACGGCCGCTTTCGCGCCGAGTGGTCGCTGCTCGACCCGCTCGATCCGCCGCTCGAGCGGCTGCGCACACGACTCGGCGTCGTAGACCGCACCTTCAGCGTCGCGCTGACGCACGACGTCGACACGCCGTGGCGCTGGACGCGCATCGGCCTGCGCGGCGCGGCGGCACGGTTGAAGCGGAACGCGCTCCAGGCGCGCCTCGCGCCGGCGTTGCGCGAGGCGACTGCGCTGGCGGCGGCCCCCGTGCACCGCATGCGCGGCACCGATCCGAACTGGCGGTTCGACAAGATCGTCGCCGAGGAGCGCCGCCGCGGCGCGCGCGGCTCCACCTTCTTCGTGCTCGCGGGCCACCACGACCCGCACGACGGCGCGTCCCCGGAGACGTACGACGAGCTGCGCCCACGGCTCGTCGAGACGCTGCGCGAGGCGGACGCCGAGATCGGGCTCCACGGGAGCTACACGGCTGCCGACGATCCAGCGCGCCTCGCCGACGAAAAGGCAAAGCTCGAGCAGCTCGCCGGCCCGGTCGCCGGCCATCGCTACCACTACCTACGCGGCGATCCGCATCGGAACATCGCCCGACTCCCGTTCCGCTACGACACAACGCTTGGGTTCCCCGACGCAGTCGGCTTTCGTGCCGGCATCGCGCATCCGTTTCATCCGTGGGATTTTGCGCGTGATGCGCCCGCGGACGTGCTCGAGATCCCGCTCGCCGCGATGGACGCGACGCTGGCCGAGGAGCGCTATCTCGGCCTCTCTGCCAAGCGTGCCGAGCCGCAACTCACGGCGCTGCTCGACTGGGCCGCGGCGAACGGCGGCCACTTCGCGATTCTCTGGCACCCTGACCGCTTCGACCCGCTCAGCTCGGGCGGGTGGGACGCGCTCTACTCGAGGGTGTTGGAAGCAGTCCAGGCACGCGGCGGCGTGTGCATGTCCGCCGGCGAGCTTTCGTCCCACTCGACCTGGTCGAAGTAGCGCAGCGCGCGGCGCGTCGGGCGCACGCGCGCGCCCAGCTGCGCGAGCTCCTCGTGCGAGAGCTCACCGAGCGCGCTCTTGACGCCGAGGTAGGGCAGGTTCAGGTCGTCCTGGTAGACGATCGTCGAGATGCGCGGGTTGATCTCGATCACGTAGTCGCCGACGAGCTGGATGTTGAAGAAGTACTCGATCCCCAGCTCCGACACGATCCGCTGCGCGACCTCGAGCAGCCAGTGGTCGTTCAACGTCTCGAAGTACATCGCAAGCCCGGCGCGCATCGACTCGCGCGTCTTCGCATGTCCGAGCACGACCTGGCCGGAACGGGCGATGCCGTCGACGGTGCGCTCACGTCCTGTCGCGAGCTCCATCACCAGCAGGTCCGGCCCGCCTTCCTCGGGTAGTAGTTCGAGCACGTCGTTGAGCCGCAGCGCGAGGTTTCCCGGCCGCTCCTCGAACAGCTGCCGGGCACGGTCGACGTTCGCATCGAGGACGCGAAAGCCGCGCGAGCCCGAGCCGAAGACGGGCTTGAAGCAGACCGGCCGATCGGGATAGCCGAGCTCCTGCGCCGCCAGCGCGAGCGCGCGGCCGCCCGTCACTCTGCGCCACGCCGGCGCGCGCAAGCCGAGGCGCTCGAGCAGTGCGTACGTCGCGGCCTTGTCGTTCGCGGTCCGGATTGCCTCCGGCGCGGAGACCATGACCGTCGTCGCCATGAAGCGCTCGCGCGCCTCTGCGAGCGCCGGCAGGTCGAAGGACGACTGCGGCAGGACGACGTCGATGTTCTCCCGGCGCACGATGTCGAGCACCGCGTCGACGAACGCGGGGTCGCGGCCGGGAGGGACGACGTAGAAGCGGTCGCAGAACTGGCGACCTACCGCCTGCGGGGACATGTCGGTTCCGACGATGCGCACGCCGCGCTCGCCGTTCGTGCGCAGCGCGCGCAGGAGCGCCGCGGTGCCGGGCGCCCCCGACGCCGTGACGAGGACCGTGATGTCGCGCATCAGCCGCGCGATGCTACTTGTGGGGAGGGTCGATGCCGCCGTGCACCAGCTTGAGCAGTGCCTCGTGGTCGATCGGCAGGTCGAGCGAGCGCGCCAGCGCGACCCCGTTCGCGACGACGTTGACGAAGAGGACGATGTCCTCGAGCCGCACGTCGTCGCGGAACGTCCCCTCGGCTGCGAGCCGCTTGAGCCACTCCTCGACCTGCTCCTCCCGCCCCTCGCCGCCACGCTTCTGGAACTCCTCCAGCAGCTCTGGGTTGCTGCGGAAGCGCCGCAGAACCTCGAAGTAGACGGACATCCAATCCGGGCTCTCGTTCGCGAGGTGGGAGATCGTCGCGTCGAGCCCTTCCTCCATCAGCAGCGTCGTCAGCTCGTGCTGATCCCGGGCGGCGAGCTCGAAGAAGAGCGCCCACTTGTCGGGGAAGTAGTTGAAGATCGCGCCCCGCGAGAGGCCGATTTCGGTCTCCAGCAAAGCCACCGTCGTGCCCTCGTAGCCGTGCTGGGCGAATGCCCTGCGGGCCCCGTCCAGGATCTGCTCCCGGCGGGCCTGGAGGTGCTCCTCGGAGACCTTCGGCACGGTCCCACTTTACAAAACCGTACGTCCGTCTTATTATCTCGGCCATGACGATCCTCCGGAACCGGTCGCTGGCCGCGATTCTGGCGGCCGAGCTCGTCTCCCTGACCGGCTCGGCCATGACCTACGTGGCTCTCCCCTGGTTCGTGCTCGTGACGACCGGGTCGACGGCGCGGATGGGGTGGGTGCTGGCGGCGGAGCTCCTCCCGGTCGGCCTGCTCGGCATTCCGGCCGGCTCGCTCATCGCGCGGCTGGGTGCGAAGCGGACGATGAACCTCGCCGACGCCGCCCGCGTCCCGCTGATGACGGCGATCCCCGTGTTGCACTGGACGGGCCATCTGTCCTTCGCGGCGCTGCTCGCGTGCACGTTCCTGATCGGCTGCTTCATGGCGCCGTACTACTCGTCGTCCCGCCTGATCCTGCCGGAGGTGCTGGGCGAGGACGAGCAACTCGTTGCCCAGGGCTCGGCGTTTGTGCAGGCGGCGAACCAGGTGACGCAGCTCGGCGGCCCGATCCTCGCCGGCGTCCTGATCGCGTGGATCAGCGCGCCGGGGGTCCTGCTGATCGATGCGGCCACCTACGCGTTCTCGTTCGTCGTCATCTTCGTCTTCGTCGGCGCGGGCAAGCGCGCCGTCGGCGGCGAGTCGTCGCGCGGCCTGTTCGCGGGACTGCGCTACGTGCTGCGCGACAGGCTGCTCGGGCCGCTCATGGCCGCGGCCGCGTTCATCAACTTCGTCGCGCAGGGACTGATCGCGATGCTCCCCGTGTTGGCCGTGCGCCGCTTCGACGCGGATCCGAAGATCGTCGGCTTCTTCTTCGCCGCCTTCGGCGCGGGCGCACTCGTGGGCAGCCTCTTCGCGTCGCAGATTGTGCGCAAGATGCCGCTGCTCAAGCTCGCGGGCGCCGGGATCCTCGGTATGGCGGTGCCGCTGTGGCTGCTTGCGCTGCACCTACCGTGGCCGGCGGTCCTCGTCGTCCTTGCGGCTTTCGGCTTCTGTGCGCCGCTCGTGAACGCACCGCTACTGGCGATCCTCACCGTGCGTCCGCCGGAGGCGCTGCGCCCGAAGGTGATCACGGCGGTCATGACGATCTCCGTGCTGATCGGCCCGGTCGGTTTCCTCGCCGTCGGCCAGGCACTGCAGTACGTCGGCATGCCTGTCGTCTTCCTCGCGATCGCCGCCGGCTTCAGCGTCGGCGCGCTTGCCTTCGCCGCGGCGCTACGCCGCGGGGAAGAGGAAGGCGATTCGATTCCAGCGGTCGATCTCGCAGCCGTCACGCCGGTTGAAGCGGGCGCGGACTAGCGCGCCGCGGAAGCGCCCGGTGACGAGCGCCTCCTGCGGGCCGCCGTAGATCTCCGTGCAGGCGATGTTCTTCCGCGTCGCCGCAAACGGCTTCTTCAGCCGCGCGAGCTGCCGGCAGGCTGCAAAGCGGTGCGGGAGGTTTCCCCCCAGCGGTGCGCAGCGCAGGGTGTAGGCCTGCTTCGGTGTGTGGTCCGGGCCGTTGGGCCAGACGGTGATGTGCAACGAGGTCGACGCCGACGCCAGCAGGATTGCGGCGAGAACGTTCACCGTCCCAGGATAGGCAGCAAGCGCCTGAGCCGCTGGCGCTCGACCGGGAGGTAGAAGCCGAGGAGGGCCAGGAGCACCGGATAGGCGGCCGTCAGGGCGAGAGCCAGGCCGAGCGGCGCGTGGAGGACCTTGCCTGCCACGGTCAGAGCGACGGCCGCGAGCCCGACCGTGGCGACCCGGCGCCACTGGTAGGGGACGGGGAAGACCGCATGCGCGCGCCAGGCCATCGCCACGAAGAGCAGCGTGTAGGAGGCGACCGTCGCGATCGCCGCGCCCATGCGTCCGTACGGCGGGATCAGGGCCACGTTGAGCGCGATGTTGAGGACTGCAGCGACGCCCGTGACGATCCAGTTGGCGCGGGTGCGGCGCGCGCGGCCCGTGCCGATCTGCACGACGACGTAGCCGGCGAACGCAGCGACGCCGAAGGCGAGCGGCGCGACGACGTTCTGCGCGCCGTAGAACGGGCGCGTCGTGATCACATGCAGGATCCACGGCGCGAGCAGGCCGAGCGCGAGCGCGAGCCAGCAGCAGACGAAGACGACGTACGTGAGCACGAAGCTGTACGTGCGTCGCGCCTCGCGGTCGTCCTCGATCGAGTAGGCGAAGGCGGGCCACGCGAGGCGGAACGCCGTCAGCAGGAGCACGATCGCCGACGCGACGCGTACGCCGATCGAGTAGAGCCCGACCTCGTGCGCGTCCGTGAGCTTCACGAGGAAGAAGCGGTCGCTGAAGTTCGTCAGCCACAGCGCGACCGCCGACGGGACGAGCGGCAGGCCGAAGCGGTTCATCGAGCGGTAGAGAGCCCGGCTGAACTGCAGGCCGAGCGCGTGCCGGCTGTAGAGCAGCAGCGCGACGTACACCGCGAGCGTCCCAGTGAAGTTTCCGACGAGAACTCCGAGCGGGCCGCGGTCGAACACGACGACCAGCACCACCGTGGCGGCGATGGTGATCGCGACGTTCGCCAGTGTCGCGACGACGTAGGCATTCGAGCGCTGCTCGACGCGGAACAGGGACGTCATCTGCTCGTAGTTCATCGCTGCCCAAAGCCCGATGAACATCGCGACCACGAGGCCCGCGTGATGCTGCGTGTGGAAGAGGAGCCACGAGATCTGCCGCGACAGCGCGATGCCGGTGATGAGCACCGCGGTCGACGCGGCCATGACGTACCAGAACGCCGTCCGTACGACGAGCAGCCGCCGCTCGAGCTCCGCGGAGTCGAAGTAGAAGCGGAAGAAGGCGCTCTTCATCGCCTGCGCGACGAGCGCCGTCAGCACGGCCGACAGCGCGACGAGCGTCTCGATCAGCCCATAGTCGCTCGGCGACAGGTAGCGCGTGTAGAGCGGCAGCAGCAGGACGCCGAGAATCCGCGCGACGATCGAGCCGAGGCCGTAGATCGCCGAGTGCCGGAAGAGCTCCTTCAGCCGCTCCAACATCCCGCTCAGTATGGCCGTGTCCCGGGACTGTCTCGGGACATGTCTACAAGATCGATGCGTACAGCTCGATGAAGCGGTCGGCGACCTTGTCCAGGTCGTGGACGCGCTCCACGTACGCGCGGCCATCCTCGCCGAGGCGCTTGCGCAGCTCGAACGAGTCGACGAGCGGGCGGAGCTTCTCCACGAGATCGTCCTTTGTCGCGGGGACGATCGGCACCTTCACGCCGAACGCCTCCTCCGTCTGCCGCACGGCCTCCGTGTCGAGATGCGTGACGACGGGCTTCCCGTACGCCATCGACTCGATCGCGAACACCCCGTGCCAGAGGTAGTGCATCTGGTCGACGACGATGTCTGCGGCCTTGAACCGCTCGACGGCCTCGTCGTGCGGAACGCCGTGCACGACGTCCAGGTCGACGGGCAGTTGCTCGCACGCCTCGACGACGAATTGCGTCCCCTTCCGCTCCAGGTCCGAGGGCGCGTGCACGACCAGCGGGCGCTCGCGCTCGACCGCGGGCACCGGCTCGTACAGCCGCAGGTCGAGGCCGGGTGGGATCACGGCGGTCGCGTCGGGCACCCAGCGCGTCGCCGCGTACGAGCCGACGATCGTCGCGTCGAACTTCTTGCGGTACTCGAGCTGGTCGAGCGGCTTCCAGCGGATGTCGTCGCCGAGGAAGTGCATCACCGACTTCTTCCGCGTCGCCTTCAGGATCGGCATGTTCAGCGACTTCGGTACGAGGGTCTTGCCGAAGTAGAAGTGAAAGAGGTCGGTCTGGGGCAGGTACTTCGCCAGCGCGCGCCACTGCACGACCTGCTGGCGGAGCAGTCCCGTGCGCGGGAGGTCGAGGTTGATGTCGTACTCCTCGGGCCGCCACTTCTGCGGCCAGAAGACGAGCAGGCGCGCGTCGACGCCCTTGCGCCGCAGCGCGTTGACGTGTGCCCAGCCGGTGCCGGCGAGGTTGACGGGCAGGTGGAGGATGCGGGCGTCCACGACGGCAACGATACGATCGGCGCCCGTGAAACGGACGCTGTATCGGGCGGCGCGCAGCGCACGGCATCCGCAACGGGCGCTCGAGCGGCGGAAGATCCGCAGCGAGGTCGCCGGCTATCTCGGCGGCCGCGGGGCTCTCACGGAGTACGCGCGCGAGGTGCGCACGAGCGGCCTGATGGAGCATCTGTTCGAGCGGGCGCGTGAGCATCACGCGCAGGTCGGCGGCACGGGGCACACGCTCGGCGCGATCGGCTACACGGAGGGCGTCTACCTCTACTCGGTGCTGCGCAAGCTGCAGCCGGAGGTCGCCGTGGAGACCGGCGTGGCCAACGGCTTCTCGACCGCGTTCGCGCTGCTCGCACTGCAGCGCAACGGAACGGGGCATCTGCACTCGATCGACCTGCCGCGCGAGGTCGGCCAGGACTACGACGAAGGAACCTTCTACGAAGGCGAAGGCCGCGCAGGCATTCCGACGGGCTCCGAGCCGGGCTGGCTGATTCCGCCCGACCTGAAGCAGCGGTGGACGCTCGTGCTGGGCCGCTCGCAGGACGAGTTGCCGCCGCTCCTCGACCGGCTCGGCACCGTCGACTCGTTCATGCACGACAGCGAGCATTCCTTCGAGTGCATGTGGTTCGAGTTCAACGAAGCGTGGCCGCACCTGCGCGAGGGCGGCGTGATGCTCTCCGACGACGTCAACTCGACCGAGGCGTTCCCCCGCTTCGCCCGCGAGCACGAGCGGCACCCGGTCCGCCTGGCCCGCGGGATGGCCTTCCTGCAGAAGTGACTTGACAAGGTAGTGAGTAGTAGCTAACAATACGGTGATGGCAGTCGCAACACGGAAATCGGCCACCGAGCGCCGGGACGAGATCCTCGAGGCGGCGCTCGTCGAGTTCGCCGCCCACGGTCTCGACGGGGGCTCGACCGAGGCGATCGCAAAGGCGGTCGGCATCTCGCAGCCGTATGTCTTCCGGCTCTTCGGCACCAAGAAGCAGCTCTTCATGGCCACCGTGGAGCGCTGTCTGCGCGGGACGCTCGAGATGTTCCACACGGCCTCTGCCGGCCTGAAGGGCGAGGACGCCCTCCAGGCCATCGGCGAGGCCTACAACGAGCGTCTGACGAGCGATCCGGCGTATCTCCGCTCCCAGATGCAGGCGTACGCGGCCTGCGACGACCCCGAGATCCGCGAGGTCGTCCGCCGCGGCTTCGGCGCGCTCGTCGAGCACGTCGAGCGCGTGTCGGGGCTGCCGAGCGAACGCGTCTCGCACTTCTTCGCCAAAGGAATGCTGCTCAACGTGATGGCGTCGATGGAGCTGCTCGGAGCGAGCGAAGGCTGGGCGGAGCGCCTGATCGAGGGCTGCCGCAAAGACGTCTGACCACCCTTTTTTTTCAGGAGGAAGTAAGTGACTACTCACCAACGAACAATGTGGACATTCGCGATCACGTCGGCGGCCGTCTTCATGGCGACGCTGGACAACCTCGTCGTGACGACGGCGCTGCCCGTGATCCGCAAGGACCTCCACGCGTCGATCGAGAGCCTCGAATGGACGGTTAACGCGTACACCCTCACCTTCGCCGTGCTGCTGCTGACGGGCGCAGCGCTCGGTGACCGCTTCGGCCGGCGGCGGATGCTCGCGGTCGGGCTCGCCATCTTCACCGTCTCGTCCGCGGCGGCTGCGCTCGCACCGACGGCGGGCGCGCTGATCGCCGCCCGCGCCGCGCAGGGTGTCGGCGGCGCCATCGTGACCCCCCTCACGCTGACGATCCTCAGCGCCGGCGTGCCCGCGAACCGTCGTGGGGCGTTCATCGGCGCGTGGAGCGGCATCGCCGGCTTGGCCGTCGCCTTCGGTCCGCTCGTCGGAGGCGCCGTCGTCAGCGGCATCTCGTGGCACTGGATCTTCTGGCTGAACGTCCCGATCGGGATCGCGCTCGTGCCCCTGACGCTCCTGCGGCTCGACGAGAGCTACGGCCCGTCGAACAAGCTCGACCTGCCGGGTCTCACGCTCGCCAGCGGCGGCCTGTTCGGGATCGTGTGGGGTCTCGTGCGCGGCAACGGCCAGGGCTGGTCGTCGCCCGAGATCGTCGCCGCTCTGTCCGCCGGCGCGGTCGTGCTCGTGCTCTTCGTCCTCTGGGAGCTGCGCGCCGAGGCGCCGATGCTGCCGATGCGCTTCTTCCGCAACCGCGTGTTCGCCCTGGCGAACGTCGCGTCGCTGCTCATGTTCTTCGGGATGTTCGGGTCGATCTTCCTGCTGAGTCAGTTCTTCCAGACCGTGCAGGGCTACTCGCCGCTCGGCTCCGGGCTGCGGATCCTGCCGTGGACGATCATGCCGATGTTCATCGCTCCCATTGCGGGTGCCTTGTCGGATCGCATCGGCGGCGCCCGCCTGATGGGCGCCGGCTTGACGCTGCAGGCGTCCGGGCTCGCGGCGATGGCGGCGATCTCGACGCCGACGACGCCGTACTGGCATCTTGTCGCGCCGTTCATGGTCTCCGGGATGGGTATGGCGATGTTCTGGGCGCCGGTCGCGAACGTCGTGCTCGCGGCGGTCCGCAAGGAAGAGGAGGGCCAGGCCTCCGGTGCGCAGAACGCGATCCGTGAGCTCGGCGGCGTCTTCGGTGTCGCGGTGCTCGCCTCGATCTGGTCGCACTACGGCAGCTACTCGAACGGCACCGCCTTCGTCGACGGCATGACGCCGGCGATCTGGGTCGGCGCGGCGATCGTCCTGCTCGGCGCGGTCGCCGCCTTCGCGATCCCCCGCCGCGTGCGCGGCGAGGAAGCGCCCGCCGTCGCCTACGAGGCGGCCTAGATCACATCCCAGCCGGGTGGCAGCTCAGGCAGCTGCCACCCGGGCTCGGGCTGCCAGTCCTCCCAGCCGGTCGGCCACGGCGGCGCGGCGAGCACGCGCTCGGCCTTCGCCCGGATCTCTGCAGCCTGCTCGGGCGTGAAGAAGCCGCGTTGCACGGCTTCGTCGAGCTCGTCCTCGTCGAGCAACTCGGGCTTGCCGCCGTAGGGGACCCAGACGTCGAGCAGCTCGTCTTCGTAGTCGAACCCGAGTGCCGTGCGCCGCTGCGGCTGCTCGAGGTTCACGTACCACCCGTCGGCGAAGAGGAAGACGGAGAACGGATCGCCCGGGCGCGTTACGCGGAGCTGTGCCCGCTTCAGCGCGCGCACTTCGTACGTCCAGTCCGCGAAGAGGTCGTTTCCGATCGCGAAGGGCGCCCCGCGCGGGATCCAGAGCACGCCGTCGTCCACGACAAGGGCCGCGACCGCGTTCCAGACGCGCCCGCGAAAGAGTTGACGAAGGAGTGCAGGCTCGTACGTGCGCGCGAGGCTACTGCCGCGCGCCCACGACCTGCTTCACGACGTGATGGTTCCGGCCGACGAGCTTCGCGGCGTAGAGCCGGTCGTCGGCCTTGCGGAAGAGCTCGAGCGAGGTGGTCCCGTCGTGCGGGAGCGCCGCCCACCCGAATGTCATCTGCAGGTCCTCGAGCGCGAGCCGGTTGCGCAGCTGCCGGCACAGGTTGGCCCCGTCGGCCGCCTTGGCGTCGGTGAGGATCGCGAACTCGTCTCCGCCCACGCGAGCGAGCTCGTCACCCGGCCGGAGCACCCGCCCGAGCGTGTCGGCGAGACGCCGCAGCTCCGTGTTGCCGGCCGTATGGCCGTGCGTGTCGTTGACGGTCTTGAGGTTGTCCATGTCGCCGAGCAGCAGCACGAAGGGAGCGGCCGAGGCGCAGCGGCGTGCGAGCGCTTCGTCGAAGACGCGTGTGTTCAGGATCCCGGTCAGGAAGTCGCGCTCCGCCAGGTCGCGCAGCTGGTCGACGTGCCGCCGGTGCTGGGTCGCGAACCACCCGACGAGGGTGCCGCACGTCGTGAAGGTGACGAACCGAATCGCGGTCGCGTAGGTGAGGAGATCGCGGGTGGGGAGCCGCGGCGTGGCAACGATGGCAAGCGCGTAGAGCGCCGCGGCCAGCGTGCCGCCGAAGAATCCACCCCAGGTGCCGGCCGCGAGCGCGAGCAGAGCGACCGGGATGTAGAAGAAGTGCCCGAGCCCGAGGCCCGGCACCTCGAACAAGACGAAGCAGGTGAAGACGGTCGCGTAGCCGACGAGCGCAAGCGCGAAGATCCAGCGTCGTCTGGTGGTTGCCGCAGGCACCGGACACACCCTCGTTGCACGAGCGTCACGGCGCCTCCCTCGGTCGAGTGATCGAACGTTAGGGTTCGTGGCATGTCCGAGACCGGGACGCCCGACGTCTCCGTCGTCGTCACGGTCTACAACGAAGGCGGTGCAGTCGAGGAGCTCTACCGCCGCACCGTGGCCGCGCTCGATTCGCGGCCGTTCGAGCTGATCTTCGTCGACGACGGCTCGACTGACGGCACGTTCGCGACGCTCGAGCGCCTGCATCGCAGCGACCCGCGCGTCCGAGCAGTGCGATTCAAGCGCAACTTCGGCCAGCATCCCGCAATGCATGCCGGGCTGGTGCGTGCGCGCGGAGAGATCGTCGTGACGATGGACGGCGACCTGCAGAACGCCCCGGAGGACATTCCGCGACTGGTCGAGGCGGTCGAGGCAGGCAACGACGTGGCCAGTGGGCGCCGCGGTGCGCGCAAGGATCCGCTCGGTCGCGCGCTGCCCTCACGGGTGATCAACGGGATGCTGCGCCGCTTCACCGGCGTGTCGATCTCCGACTTCGGGTGCGCCTTCAACGCGTACCGCCGCACCGTCGTGGAGCCGATGCTCGGCTCGATCGGCAAGCAGAAGTTCACGAAGGCGCTCGTGCTGTCGGGCGGGGCCTCGGTGGTCGAGGTTGACGTCGCGCACGCGGCGCGCACGGGCCGGTCGCGCTACTCGCCGCTGCGGCTGACGCGCATGGCGCTCCACGTCCTCGCCGGCTTCTGGCCGCAGCCGATCCAGTGGATCGGCGTCGCGCTCGGCATCGTCTGCTCGCTGCTGGCAGTCGCGCTCGGCGCCTACGGCATCGTCTACTGGATCGACAAGTCGAACTTCCCCGGCCCGCTGTTCGGCGGCGTCGCGGTTCTCTTCGTCCTCGGGATCCAGGGGTTCATCCTGGCGTTGATCGGCGAGTACCTCGGGCGGATCCAGCGCGACGTCGAGGGGCGGCCGCTCTACACCATCGACCGCGAGCTCTGAGCCGCGGCGATGATCGCTTCCTTCAGCTGATCGTGGAGCGCGCCTTTCT